>Ga0172378_10000201_pt1 | contig 49352 bp, 43 predicted proteins | sample GrowelOW332metaG_FD_119755 | JGI IMG/M metagenome (GOLD analysis project Ga0172378, IMG submission 119755) | Groundwater microbial communities from an aquifer near a municipal landfill in Southern Ontario, Canada - Pumphouse #3_1 metaG | ecosystem: Environmental > Aquatic > Deep subsurface >...
AAACTCGCTAAACGAAACCAAATCGGCAATACAGAAATGTGCCCTGATTGATGTTTCTGATCGATTTGCTTGGGATGTTTTGGCTTTTGACAGAACCAAGCGAATTGGCCTTAGCGATTACTTCCGTGGCTTCCTGGGAGTAACAGAGCGTCAACAGGATTCGGTTTTGACGCGGACTGTTCATAGTACAGTCCGGCAATGGGCTAAAAAACTGCCCAAAGATGATTTGCCTCCAGGAGAAGATGCAAACACTTACGCCGGTCGTTCACTCAATTATTTGAATGATCATGACATCTTCGACACAGAAGCTTATCTCAACGCTGTTGTCCGCGATGACGATGAGCAAAGAAAGTCACATCTCATTAATGACTTGCGTCAGCAACTAGCTGAAGCAGGGGTTGTCGGACAGCGATTCAAGCCAAAACCCGACTCTTTACCGCAAAAAACGCGCAAACAAATTTATCAGACTGCGGAAGGGGTCGTCATAACTTACGAAGGAGATAATGAAGCCGTTGGCATAACGATCGAAAATGTTGAGGGCGGCAGAAAACTCATCAAAATTCTGACGAATCGTTTGGAAACTAAAGACTGATAACCCATGATTATCCCTGATTTGCTTGGCATCATTGAAGACTTAGTCGTTGACTCTGCAGTAGTCACAGAGGAAAGTCGTCGATTAACCCTTGAAGGGCAATCATTAAATGGGGCTATTCGCAACAAACTTGCTCGATTTTTAAATATCTTGAGCCGGGAAGGATGTTCTAGCTCGGGTGTGATTCGAATTTCCGATACGCAAAATCTAGGAGCAGATGATTTGTCAGATGCTTCCTACGATGATGAGCCTTGGCGACTCGTCTTAGCTAAATCTGCGCTGGCAAAAAAAATACCAGCTCGAGATGATGAAGATACCTTGTTGTTTTTTTCGCTAAATGGATTTCACCGGTGGTTAGAAACCGTTGATCCTTTCATTTCTCCCGTCAGTCCAGAGCCAGATTTTGCAACACCCACGACGATAAGGGTCAATGGTTTGCAGCATGCCTTTGGCGGTGAAACCTTATGGATACTGCCAACCGACGCCCCTGTGCCGGAAATTAAGCCTGTCAGTATGCCGCAGATGTCTGAAATACATGGTCTGATTCATGTCAATGCCGCAGACAGATCGATACGAGTTTGCCCCAGCGGCTTTGCGCTGACATGGGGTGTCATTAATGAAGACACCGCCGGTCCCTTGCTCAAGATGAGTGCGCTGGTTCTGTCGGCTTGTTTGGTTCAAGAATTAAAACGTGTCGATGGCCGATACGAAGCAACATTGCGTGGTACCAAACGAGTTTCCATGCCCTTGGAGAAACTAGGCCAAATTATCCAATCTCAGACACTTGCCAAATTAGTCGAAACGGTTGCTTGGGTTTATCAGGAAAGGCCGGAAACGCGACTCAAGCTTGTGATGGATCGGCTGTCAATCGATAGCCAAACCGACGATACGCTGCTTTTCTGCATGCAAGAGTATCTGGATGTCGCGTTGCAGCAGGCCCGCGATAGCTACGCATTCGTCATATTAGAGCGCAAAGATGCCTATCATAAAGAGATGCGTGAGCTGATGAAGGATATGAAAGCTCAGGCTGATTTGTTTGCGGCTAAAGTTCGCGACCTAGTCGCGTCTCTTACTAGGGATATATTGGGAATCCTGGTTTTCATCGGCTTTTCGTTTATTGGAAAATTCGATCAGAAAAACTTAGCGTCTCTATTGATCAGTGATGAGCTTTCACTGGTGGTTAAATTTTTAGCTGGATACCTGATCCTATCCTGCGCACTTCAACTCATCATGCATTGGCGTGATGTCAGTCTGACCTATAGAGAAAGTCAAAAGTGGTTGGACACGCTGCAAAACTACACATCAAGAAAGGACAAAGAGGATAATTTCCTCAGTTTACTCAATAAACGTAAGAAGACCTTGTACATTGCAATGGTAATTTCCGGGGTGTTTTATGCCGTTTTGAGCATAGTCACTTGGAGTCTGCCATGTCTGATTCAACGATTGTTGGCTTCATAGTCGCGGCTAAATGGTTATGGACTATAGGCAAAATTACCGATTATCGTGGATTCGCTTAAATCTAAGGAAAGACGCTTGGACAAACTAACCCTCAGCGAACGCGATATCTGCACCAAATTCATTACGCCCGCAATCCAGCAAGCAGGCTGGCAACAGCATCAATTTCGTGAAGAAGTGCAACTCACGGATGGCCGCGTCATGGTGCGCGGCAAACTGGCGGCTCGGATCAAAAATCCCGAGGTCAAGGGCGGGCCAAAACGAGCCGATTATGTGCTTTATGCAAAACCCAATCTTCCCATAGCGGTTGTAGAAGCCAAACAAGCTAAATTTTCAGTAGGGCATGGCATGCAGCAGGCTCTGGCTTATGCTGAATTACTGGATGCCCCGTTTGCCATCAGCAGTAACGGCAACGGGTTTCTGCTCCATGATCGCACGGGACTCACTCAGCCCGTGGAGCGAGAACTGGCCCTTGATCAGTTTCCCAGTCAGGATGAACTTTGGGCAGTGCATCAACAATGGAAAGGCTTAACCGATCCTGCCGCCGTTAAACTAATCGAGCAACCTTTTCACAGTGACGGCAGCGGCCGTGAGCCACGTTATTACCAACGCGTTGCCATCAATCGGGCGATAGAGGTTATTGCTAAAGGCCAGCAACGGGCATTGTTGGTGATGGCCACTGGCACCGGCAAAACCTACACCGCCTTTCAAATTATCTGGCGCTTGTGGAAGGCCAAAGCCAAAAAACGTATTCTGTTTCTTGCCGATCGCAACATTCTGGTCGATCAGACCATGCAGCAAGATTTTGCCCCCTTCGGTGAAAACATGCACAAAATCGGTAATCGGGAGGCGAAGAAAAATTACGAGATTTATCTCGCCCTCTATCAGGCTGTCACCGGCAAGGAAGAATGGAAACAAATTTACCGGCAGTTTCCGGCCGATTTTTTCGATCTGATTGTCGTCGACGAATGCCATCGTGGCAGCGCCGCTGATGACTCGGCTTGGCGTGAAGTATTGGACTATTTCACAGCCGCTACTCACCTAGGCTTGACCGCAACTCCGAAAGAAACCAAGGACGTCAGCAACACCCACTACTTCGGCGAACCGATCTACACTTATTCGCTGAAGCAAGGCATAGAAGACGGTTTTCTTGCTCCCTACAAAGTTATCCGCATCGTCACCGATGCCGATGCCCTGGGCTACACGCCGGAAAAAGGCAAAGTCGACAAAAACGGACAGGTCATTGAACAGCGCCAATACAACACCAAGGATTTTGACCGTAATCTTGTTCTGGAAAAACGTACCAAATTAGTTGCCGGTAAGATATGGGAATACCTGAAAAATACCGATCCCATGGCGAAAACCATCGTCTTCTGCGACGACCAAGATCATGCCGAGCGTATGCGTCAGGAACTGGTCAAACTGATTCCCGCCGCAGCCAGCAATCGCCGCTATGTGGTGCGTATCACCGGTGACGACAATGAAGGCAAGGCGCAACTATCCTATTTCATCGATAACGACGAGCCCTATCCGGTTATCGCCACCACTTCCAAGTTGCTGACCACTGGTGTCGATGCCAAAACCTGCAAATTGATCGCCATCGATCAAACCATCAATTCCATGACCGAGTTCAAGCAGATCATAGGACGTGGCACCCGTCTGCGCGAGGATTACCACAAGCTTTACTTCACCATCATGGATTTCAAAGGCGCGACTCGGTTGTTTGCTGACCCGGACTTCGATGGTGATCCCGTGGTTATTTACGAACCCAAACCGGACCAGCCTGTGGTTCCGCCCGACCCGCCGCCCACCGTTACCGAACCGACGCCGCCAACCTATGTGCCTGGCGAGGAAGAACCCGGCGATGGCGGAGGAACCGGTGGCGAGGGCCGCATCAAATACGTGTTGGACGACATTGACGTACAGGTAGCCGTTGAGCGTTCACAATATCTGGATGCCGACGGCAAACTGATTACCGAGGACTATCGTGTTCTGCTCAAGGAAGACATCAAAAAATCCCTGCAAGCACAATTCGGTTCCTTGACCGACTTTCTGCGCCGCTGGTCGGAAGCCGAGCGCAAGCAAGCCATCCTGGAAGAACTCAAAGACCTCGGTATCCCGCTGGAAGTCTTGCAGCAGGCCGTCAGCAATGGCGAACAACTGGATGCTTTCGACCTGGTTGCGCATGTGGCATTTAACCAAAAACCTTTGACCCGCCGCGAACGCGCCAATCAAGTCAAAAAACGCGACGTGTTTTCCAAGTATGGCGATCAAGCCCGCGCCGTGCTCGATGCCTTGCTGGATAAATTCGCCGATCACGGCATTCAAGACATTGAAGACAGCAAAGTGCTGGAACTGCCGCCATTCGACCAAATCGGCACCAAAACCCAAATTCGCCGCGGCATTTTCGGTAGCGCGGAAAACTTTGCGCTTGCCGTCCATGAACTGGAAAATGCGCTGTATCAAGAAGCCACACAACAAAAGTCGGCCTGAGCTATTGCCGCCGACGCATAACAACATAAGCACTAAAACATGAATCTAAGCAGTACCATCAAATCCATCCAGGACATCATGCGCAAGGACGACGGCGTCGACGGCGACGCGCAACGTATCGGCCAATTGACCTGGATGCTGTTTCTCAAAGTATTCGACCAACGCGAAGAAGAATGGGAAGACGACAATACCGACTACCAATCGCCGTTGCCGGAAAATCTCCGTTGGCGCAATTGGGCTGCCTATAAAACCGATGACCAAGGCAAGAAGAAACCGCAAATCCAGGCCAGCGAACTGATCGCTTTCGTCAACAACCAGCTGTTTCCCACGCTGAAGGAAATAGACGCGGCAGACGGCCCCACCCAAAAAGTTATCAAGCAGGTTTTCGAGGATTCCAATAACTACATGAAATCCGGCCCGCAAATGCTGGCCGTCATCGAAAAGCTGGAAGAAGCCATCAACTTCCACGACTTCAAAGCCCGTATCCACTTGGGTGATGTCTACGAACAGCTGCTCAGCGATTTGCGCGGCGCCGGTAATGCCGGTGAGTTCTATACGCCTCGGGCCATCACGCAGTTCATGGTGCAAACGCTCAACCCCAACTTGGCAAATCGCGAAACCGTGCTCGATCCGGCCTGCGGCACCGGTGGCTTTTTATCCGCCGCCATCGACCACTTTCTTCGCCAACTGAGTGATAAATCGGGTTCCGACGATAAACGCGCTATCGAGGAACTGATTCGCGGCATGGAAAAAAAGCAGCTGCCACACCTGCTGTGTACCACCAACATGTTGCTGCATGGCATTGAGGTACCCAGCCAAATTGAACGCCGCAACACCCTGGGTAGGGCCTGGAACGACTGGAGCGCCAACGAAAAAGTCGATTGTCTGGTCACCAATCCACCGTTTGGCGGTTACGAAGACGACGGGGTGGGTTCCGATTATCCCGGCGATCTGAAAACCCGCGAAACCGCCGACATGTTCATGGCCTTGATTATCAAAAAGCTGCTGAAGGAAGACGGCCGCGCCGCCGTGGTATTGCCGGACGGCTTTATGTTTGGCGATGGCATCAAGGGCAAACTCAAAGAACTGCTGCTGAGCGAGTGCAACCTGCATACCGTGATTCGCCTGCCCAAAGGCGTGTTTGCGCCCTACACCACCATCAAAACCAATCTGCTGTTTTTCAATAAAGGCAAGCCGACCGAAACCATCTGGTTTTACGAACATCCGTATCCGGCTGGCTACAAAAGCTATTCCAAAACCAAGCCGATCCGCCTGGAAGAATTCGAGGCCGAAAAGGCTTGGTGGGGTAGGGCAGACAACGACTTCGCCGACCGGATAGAAAGCGAGCAGGCCTGGAAAGTCGACTTTAAAACCTTGAAACAGCAAGCCGAAGCCGCCGCCAAACCGCATTGGGACAAGGCCGAAGATTTGAATAATCAGGCCGCCGCGCTGGAAAACCAAGTCAGGGATTTGCGCGCCTCGCTGACCGGCGTCAACGATGCCGACTATCGCAAAAAACTGGAAGAGCAAATGGCCGGCTTGCGCGAACAAGCCGACGCTTTGCGACTGGCCGCCCGCGATGCCCAGGCCGCCGGCGATCGTCTGTACTGGCCGATCTATAATCTGGATCTGAAAAATCCCAATGCCGCAGCGGAAGAAAGCCACGATCCCGACGTACTGCTGGACAAATATAAAACCCTGCTCGGCGAAATCGAGGAAACCGAAAACCATTTAAAAAGCGAGCTGGCCGCCGCGTTGGCGCACCACTTCACCGCCGAGGCTGAAGTATGAAACCCATCGACCATCCAGACTCGCAAGCCCTGCTGACCGATATTCGCCAGCTGATAGGCCAAAGCCGCGCGCAACTCGCTACCGCCGTCAACAGTGCGTTGACCCTGCTGTACTGGCACATCGGCCAGCGCATCCAGCATGAAGTGCTCAAAGGCGAGCGCGCCGAATACGGCGAACAAATCGTTATTAGCTTGGCCAAGCAACTGGAAACCGACTATGGGCGCGGCTTTTCCAGCAAAAACCTGCGCCACATGCTGCGCTTTGCCGAAGTGTTTCCAACCGAAGAGATTGTCTACGCACTGAGTAGACAATTAAGCTGGACCCACCTGCGCAGCCTGATTTACATCGACGACTCGCTGAAACGCGAATTCTATATAGAAATGTGCCGAGCCGAACGTTGGAGCACCCGTACCCTACAAGGGAGACTGGACTCCATGTTATTCGAACGCACCGCGTTATCATGCCAACCCGATGAAGTATTGACCGCCGAACTGGCCGCGCTGCGCGAAACCGGCGAAATCATGCCCAATCTGCTGTTGAAAGACCCTTATGTGCTCGACTTTCTGGGCCTGCAAGACCGCTACCTGGAAAAAGACCTGGAAGACGCCATCCTGCGCGAACTGGAAAACTTCCTGTTGGAACTGGGCGCCGGTTTTACCTTTGTCGCCCGGCAAAAGCGTTTGCAGATCGATAACGACGACTTTTACATCGACCTGTTGTTTTACAACCGCCGCTTGAAACGACTGGTCGCCATCGACCTGAAACTGGGCGACTTCAAAGCCGCCGATAAGGGCCAGATGGAGTTGTATTTGCGTTGGCTGGCCAAGCATGAACAGGAACCCGGCGAAGCCTCGCCGCTGGGCATTATTCTTTGTAGCGGCAAGAAGCAGGAACAAATCGAATTGCTGGAACTGGACCAGACCGGCATCCACGTCGCCGAATATCTGACCGAACTGCCGCCCAAGGAAATTCTGCAACAAAAGCTGCATCAAGCCATAGCTCAATCACGGCAGCGGTTGGAAAACCACAGCGAGGAGATGGACTGATGGATGCCAAGCAATTTTTGGCTGAGTTTGGACATATTGCCAATGCGTCGGGAGGCGTAGAGCAACTTAGGCAAATGATTTATAACCTGGCCATCACGGGTACATTGGTGCCGCAACAGGTGGAAGATGGCGACGCGCATATATTGCTCGAACAAATCGAGCAAACACGCCAACGCTTGATTCAAGCAAAGGCTTACAAACGATTGCCAAAGCTGGAGAGCGAGCCGATAGATATGCCGGGAAATATTGTTTTACCGCCATCCTGGTGTTGGACCAGACTGCTCGATGTTGGCGAAATCAGTCCCAGGAATGAGGCCGACGATAACGAATTAGCGGCGTTTATTCCTATGAGTGGCATATCTCAATTGCATCGAGATTCGCTTATCTGCGAAACAAGGCCGTGGGGTGAGATCAAAAAAGGTTTTACGCACTTTGCAAACGGCGATGTGGTGGTGGCGAAGATCACTCCCTGCTTCGAAAACGGCAAGGCTGCCGTTATCTCAGGGCTCGACAACACAAAAGGTATAGGCGCGGGCACGACTGAGCTACATGTTTTTCGCTCCATTCATCCGCATCTTTTGCCGGAATATGTGTATCTCTTTCTGCGTTCGCCTTATTTCTGTGTGGAAGGCGAACAAAACATGACAGGGACGGCCGGACAAAAACGGTTACCAACTGATTATTTTGCGACTCGTGCAATGCCACTGCCACCGCATAAAGAGCAGCAACGTATCGTCGCCAAAGTCGATGAACTGATGGCCTTATGCGACAAGCTGGAAACTCAACAGCAACAGCGCCGCAGCCTGCAAAACAATCTGCGCCAGTCCATTCTGCAAGCTGTCTCTGCATCCACAAGCTCGCAAGAGTTGCAAGCCAACTGGACGCGTCTTGCCGACAACTTCGGGCAGCTCTTTCATGAGCAGGAGGATGTGGCTGGATTCAAGGGGCTAATTCTTGACTTGGCGGTTTCTGGGCAACTGCTGAAAATCGAGCACCGAACCTCTTCGACAGGAATGGAGTTGCTAGACGCAATTTCTGCCAAGCGAGTTGTGTGGTCAAGAGAATCAGCAGGGCAGGAGCAAAAAGAGGCTCTGGCAATGCTGAAGAAGCTCAGAACTCAGCAAGTCACCAGCCCAGATATTTTGTTGCCGGCTCATTGGACATGGGCTTCTTTGCTTCAGGTGTCGCAAGCTGTTGTCGATTGTGATCACAAAACTGCACCTTACGTCGATCAAGGCATTCATTTGATTCGCACGACGGATATCCGCAATGGGCAGATGGAATTGACCAATACACGAAAAATATCGGAAGAAACATACAAGCATTGGTCTAGGCGGATGCCACCGAAAAGCGGTGACATTTTTTTTACGCGAGAAGCCCCGATGGGGGAAGCTGCTATCGTTCCCACGGGCCAGAAAGTTTGTCTCGGCCAACGTTCAATGCTGATTCGCCTGTTTCAGGACTTGTTCAGCAATCGCTTTATGGTCTACGTCATTCAGAGTCCAAGCTTTCAGATGCGCATGAAAAAGGCTGCTATTGGTATGACAGTAAAGCATATCAACGTTAGCGGCGTAGAGGATTTAGTCATTCCAGTGCCGCCGCAGGCGGAGCAGGAGCGCATCGTGGAAATCGTAGATAAACTTTTCAGTCTTTGTGATCACTATGCCACTCAGCTATCAAAAAAGCAGAAAAAAGCAGCCAATCTTGCGACAAGTGCAATCGCCACCATCACCGGCATCACCACCGAATTCGAGGAGGAGCATCCCTTGAAAGCCCCCAAAACCGAACTGATCGCCCCATTGCGCCTGGGCACACCACCCAGCACCAAGGAACAAGCGCCGCTGGCCGCGATACTGGCGCATCAAAACGGCGAAATGTCCGCCAAGGATTTATGGCAACGCTTCGGCGGCGAAATCGATGCCTTTTATGCCCAGCTGAAATTGGAAGTCGACAAAGGCTGGATACAAGAACCGGAAATGGCCAAAATGCGGCAGTTGGAGACCGCCTGATGCCGACCAAACCCGTTGTTTTATGAATTATGGCGACCGTCCCGAGTTGGTGTTTCGGCATCAGGCTGGCCAGCGTGAAATTTATCATTCCGAATTTTTCGAGTTGTTACAACAGGAGGCTCTGCAATGAGTGCACTCATTACTCCGACGCCCGATCAGGACACTCAATCCATGCTCGATTGCCTGCGGCAAACCGTGACGACGACCTTGGAGCGTAAACGGCGCTTAGGCCAGTATGTGGTGATATGGCAGAACAACACCCCCGTTGTAGTCGGTGAGGACGCGCCAATCGAACTGCAACAAGCCAGTCAACCGACTCAAAACGGAAGGTAGCTCTGGCATGCATCTGCAACGGATTAAAATCGGCGCATTCAAAAACCTGAAGGATGTGGAAATCGGCTTCAGCGAGGTTTTCCAATCAGCTAATGGGGAAAGCGAAAAAGCCATTCGCAGTCATGCCGTGATTGGTCAGAACGGTACCGGTAAATCGAACTTGATCGAAGCCATCATCACCCTGTTTCGCGATGTGGATTTGGACCGTGAAGCCGGTTTTGATTACGAGCTGGATTACAGCATTCGCGGGATTAAAGTACAGCTGAAAGCCGATTTGGCAAAACAGAAACGGCCTTTTGTCTGGGTGGACGGCAAAAAGGAATCGCAAGGCTATTTGCTGGAGCACAAAGAGCTGTTGCCTTCGCATATCTTTGCCTATTATTCGGGCCGCAACGAGCGCTTGGAGGCGTTGTTTCAAGAGCATCAACGCCGATTCAATCGCCGGCAGGAGATTACCGCCGAGGAAGTGTTGCCGGAGCAGTTGTTGCGCAATTTCACCGCCAGTGAATCGGATATCCGGGTGATCGAGCAGCTGCGCAAGCGCGAGGACAGCAAAACCTTAAGGCAGTTTGGCGACGATAAGCTGCGCCGGCTGTTTTATTGCCGGGGCGGCCATAGCCAGTTGGTGTTGTTGGCGTGTCTGCTGTCGGACGATCCGGTGTTTACCAAGGTAATGAATAACCTGCACATCGAATCTCTGGAGTCGGCGTTGTTCGTGTTGAAACAGCCGCATCGCTTGCGCGGCGAGTTAAAGGACGACGATATTTTGGAAGGCGATCCACGCTTTTGGTATGCGCGAGGCAATGTCGTTAGCGAGTTCCTCGCCAAGTTGTGGCAAGTGGCCTGGGCGCCTATCGAGCATGAGGAAACCAAGCTGATCGATTTCCGTGGCCGACGGGAGCGCCAGAAGCAGCTTTACCTGTTCGTGCCCAGCAATGACAAGCTTAAAGAGCTGGGCAATCTGATTGGTGGTTATGACAGTTTCTTCCGCTATGCCGAAGGTGCTTATATCGGCGATTTGATCGAGGAAGTGCGTATCACGGTCAAAAAACGCGACGAACATGGCGGCAAGGTTAGCTTTACTCAGCTTTCCGAAGGTGAATTGCAAATTTTGACCGTGCTGGGTTTGATGCGGATTACCCAGGGCAGCGAAAGCTTGTTTCTGCTTGATGAGCCGGATACCCACCTGAACCCCATCTGGAAATTGCGCTATTTCGATGACATCGAAAGTGTGCTGAAGCCGGTAAACGGCGTTGCTGGTCAGGGCGAGTCGCAAATTATTATTACCACCCACGATCCCATGATGGTCGGCAGCCTGAAACGCGAGCAAGTGCATATCCTGCGTAAGCAAGGTAACAAGACGGTGGTGGATACACCGGATGTTGATCCGCAAGGCATGGGCGTGACGGGTTTGCTAAAAAGCGATCTGTTTGGTTTGTCGTCGACATTGGATGCGGAAACCGAACGGCGTTTGCATCGGCGAAATTATTTATTTTCACTGGATGCTTTGCGAACGCCGGAAGAAAATGACGAACTCACTCGCCTGAGCGCCGAACTGGCCGATTTGGGTTTTTCCAATGCCGATTTTAAAGACCCTTATTACGCAATGTTTGTACGGAAGATGGCCCAGCACACCCGTTTTCATAAACCGGCATTGTCACCCGAGGAGCAAGCCGAACAGGATGCGATTGCAGATGAAATCATCAACGCCATTCTCAAAGAGGACGATGAGCAATGATATTTATCGATCTGGAAAATCGATTGCCGACCGATGCCGATATTCCCGGCTGGACACCATGGTCGGAACAAAAATGGCAGGAATGGCTTGCAGAGTCCAATCGGCTGGTCGCGGAAATGGCCGCGCATCATGGTGCAGGAAACTTGCAAGATCGAAACAAGTTGATCGACGACAACAGTCAGCACTGGGGCAAGCTTAAACCTTGGCTATTGGCGTTGTCCGGCGGCAAGTGCTGGTTTTCCGAAGCTCGGGATGTTTATTCGCATCTGGATGTGGAGCATTTTCGCCCGAAAAAAGCAGCTAAATCCGCGGACGGTGAAGACAGAGATGGATATTGGTGGCTGGCGTTTGATTACATGAATTTTCGGGCTTGCGGCAATGTGGGCAATCGCAAAAAGGGCGGTTGGTTTCCGTTGAATAGTGGCTCGCTTTGTTCCTCTTTCGATAACCGTTGTGAAGAATCCGAAATTCAATATTTGTTGGATCCGATTGATTGCGAGGACGTCAACTTGCTGGCGTTTGATGAGGAAGGCAAGGCTATCGCCGCACCTGGAACATCCGAGTGGGAAAAATTGCGTGTGACCGAAACAGTCAACCGGTTAAAGTTAAACGAGCATGAGCCTTTGACGGAAGCACGTAGAAAGGTTTGGACTAAGGCTTCACGTTTGATCGAGCAGTACCAAAAAGCCAAATCTCAATGCGGTAATGGTGGCAACCCCGTCGCAAAAGAGAAAGCCAAAAGTTGTCTTCTCCAGGTAAGAGATATGACCAAGCCCGATGCCGAGCTGTCGTCGGTTGCCAAGTGGTGCGTGTTATTGCGAAACGATCCGCAGTTGGCAAGGTTGTTGTCATGAGATTAGCAGACCGCCAACAGATTAAAGTAGAAGCGGCTCATGTCTACCGATACCACTAAACCAATACACATTTTTTTTAACCCAAGGAAATACCAGAATGAACAAATCTGAACTTATTGATGCCATCGCCAGCCACGCCAACCTGACCAAAGCCGATGCCGGCCGCGCATTAGATGGTATTACCCATTCCATTCAAGCGGCATTAAAAGCAGGCGATTCCGTAGCGTTGGTGGGCTTTGGCACCTTCGAAGTGAAAGAACGTGCAGAGCGCACTGGTCGGAATCCACAAACTGGCGAAGCTATTACCATTGCAGCGGCTAAATTGCCATCGTTCAAAGCCGGCAAGGGCTTGAAAGACGCCGTTCAGTAAGCTTGAGTTTCCACTGAATTTTCTTGTTTTCGAATCCGGAAAATGAAGTCACCATTCCTAAATGGACAAGTAGCTATTGGCTAGTTCATTAAAGAGATAACTAAGTGAAGCTTGATCAGTCAAAAAGGTAAGGGATGGGAAGTTTTGCATTAACTCGGCTGATTTTGATCGACTCTTATAAACCGGGCACGCTACAAGAAGTTCGGTTGGAGGGACACACCAATCTCAACGGTGTCAACGGTGCCGGTAAAACCACCTTGCTGCGATTGATTCCGTTGTTTTTCGGCGAACGACCAGGCCGGTTGGTGCCGAAAAGCCGGGTCACCGAAAGCTTTGCCAAGCATTATTTGCCTAACGAGTCGTCCTATATCATTTTCGAGTATCGCCGCGATCAGCAAATCTGTATGGTGGTGATCTATGCATCACTCAACGAAGAAGGGCTGTGCTATCGTTTTGTCGATAAGGGCTTCGATCGCGACGACTTTCTGGAAACACGACTCGACGGTTCTTGTTATCCGATTTCCTGTCGTGATCTGAAACGCCATCTGGACAAACGCCAGATCCAGTGCAGCAATCAGCTGACCTCCTGCAGCGACTACCGTACGGTTATTCAGAATTTGCCACATAGCAAGGGCCAGGAATTGCGTAATCTGATTGCCCGTTACAGCTTTTGTCAGGGCAGCGCCGGACGACGATTGAAGGATATAGAAAAGATCGTCTCCGGCATGTTGAAACGTTCGACCGATTTCGCCGACTTGCGGGAAATGCTGGTCAATTGCATCGACGAGAACCGCGATTCAATTTCCTTGGATATATCCATGGACAAATTGGAGGATTGGTACAAGGAATATCGTGCTTACCAACACAGCGAAGCCGAGCGGGAACAGGCGGCTGAACTGAGCGAACTGGCCGCCGAACAGGAACAGTTTAAAACCCGATTTGGTGAGCTGCACAAACGCTTACTGCTGCTGCGGGAGCGTTATCGCCAGCAACATCAAGGGCAGCAAGAACAACTGACTAAATCCGAACAATCGCTCGAATCCTTGAAATCCGATTGGGAAACTCAGGAACAGGAGATGCAATCGGCATTGGTCAGCCAACGAGCTGAGCTAAGCAGTCAGGAAAAGCAGAAAACCCAACTGGAAAATGAAAAAGCCGAATGGGACGCCAAGGACATACAGCGTAGTATCCGTCAGGCCGAGCAACAGCCTGTCTTTGCCGACAATCTGGTTCGGGAGCAACAGCACTACGAGAGGTTGACGTCTGAAGTGCAGGACATCAATGCCCAATTCGCTGTGATCAAGGCCGACACGGAGAAAGGCTACGTCGAGCAGCGTCACCAGTATGAAAGGCAGATCCAAGAGGTCAGGGCTGAGGCTAGTCAAGATGAAGCCAAACATCGTGCGGAACATAACCTGGCTAGGGAACAACTGAGAGCCACGAATAATGGCGAACAAGAGCAACTACATGGATCGGCCGGCGAGGTTCAGGGAAAGCTGGGGGCGCTGAATGCACATATTGCCCAAATCCAACCTGATCCGGAATTACTCCAAACCCGAGAAGCCAAGCTAGAGCTTCAGCAAAGCCTGCAGCAAACATTGGAGCAGGCCAAAAATGACGTTGCTGGCATCAACAAGCGAATCAAAGCCAATCAGGCCGAAGTCGAGTCTGTTCTGGACCAAAAGCGTCATTATCAGTCAGAGAAACAATCGATTGATGAGGCGATCAGTCGTTTAAAGCGGCAACTGGATACCGAAGCCGATACCTTGCTGCGGTTTTTGCGCGAACATCAACCCGGCTGGACGCAGGATATTGCCAAAGTGGTAAATCCGGAATTGTTGCTGCGCGACGACCTGGAACCGGTGTTAGTGGAAAAGCCGACGGGATTTTACGGCGTGTCGCTGAATCTGGATGTACTGTCGGCGGATTTGGCGGCCGATGAACAGCAAATCCGCGCAGTGCTGGCTGAGCATGAACACCGCTTGCGCGAGTTGGCCGGTTTGGACGAACAGGCCAATCAACAATTGACGGCTTTGAAAAAGACCGACACTCAACTGCGTAAGCAATGTCAGCAAGCGGAAAGCGAACAGGGGCGCCTGCAAAATGGCTTGAACGCCATTAAAGCTGAACTCGCTTCTTTGAAACTGCAGATTGAAAACAGCAAACGTCAGCGCGCACAGCAGTTGCAGGCTGAAAAAGTGGCGGTTGAGGAAAAACTTAACGAAATCAAAACTCAGCTGGGTGATTTGAAGCGGCAATTGCAACAGGATGAAAAACAGCTCGCCGTCGAACTCGAAACCACTATCGCCCGGATCAAACGGTCGGCGGACCATCAAATCGAATGTATCCAGCAAGACATCTTGGCTCTCAACAACCAAGAGCAGCAGGCTACTCAGACATTGGAGCAACAACGGCTTAACAGTCTGAAGACTCGGCAAGTCGATATCGATGCCTTACAACAGCTTGAGGCCCGAATCGATACTTTGAAAAAGCAGTTGCAGGCCGCTAAAACCGCTGCTGAAACGGTGAGCGACTATCGGCGCTGGGAGCAACTGCATTGGTCGGGCTATGCCCAATTGTGCATCGCGACTCGTGAACTGACTGCCGAACTACGTCAAACTGAGACACAGTTTGCTGCCGCCAAGCAACGCTATCAACACCACAGCAGCGAATTGAAAGCAGAGCAGGGGAGGCTGATTGCCGCGTTGCAGAAACTAGACCAGGAGATGAAAACGCTGGAGCAATTGCTGGATGATTGCTCCGCCTACGCCCGTTATGCACCCAATGTCGTCAGCTTCGACGAATCCCACACCTTGGCCTTGTTACAAAACGAATATCGTACTTTGAACGAGGCTTACAAAAATCAGCGTCGGATGTTACTGGCAAAGCTTAGACATTTGAAACAGACCTTGGCGCGTTATCAGGGCACAGGTCCGGCCCAGTATTATATTAGCCAGGAAAATGAACTCGGTCTGGACTGCGACGAAACCGCTTGGTTGTCGCCGATATTAAATTGGTACGACAGCGCCCACCAGGATTTACGCAGTTTGCTGGTCAATCAGGCCAATCTGTTCGGCGCGGTGATCCGGAATTACCAGCAGGCACTGGAAAAGTTTGATCGCGGTATAGATTCCCTGTCCAGACGACTGACCAAGCATATCGACAGCAATATCCGTTTCGACAAAATCGAAAGCATCCAGGGGCGCTTGACTTCGAAAGTGCAGTCCTTGGGCTACTGGCAGCAGATCGTCGCCTTTACCAAGCAATACGATGATTGGAACCGGAACAGTGATGGCCGTTTGCCCGGCGAGACGTTCGCGGACATGGTACGTTTGGTGGCGGAACAAATGCCCGGCAAGGGCAGAGTGGAAATGAAGCTGGTCAGTCTGCTGGAACTGGAAATCATTGTCAGCGAAAACGGCCGCAGCAAACGCGCAACGCATGCAGAGGAATTACAGCAAATCTCCAGTCACGGCCTGTCGTATTTGATCTTGTGCGTATTCTTTATCGCCCTGGTTAACATGATACGCAAGGATCAACCCTTGAACATCATCTGGCCGATGGATGAGCTAAAGGAACTGCATCAGGTCAATATCGAGGTGTTGTTGGAGTTATTGAGCAATAACGGTATTACCTTGCTGTCCGCCTTTCCCGATCCTGATCCAGACGTACTGCGGCTGTTCAAAAATCGTTATCAGGTGGTCGGCCAGCGCGAGTTGGTGGAGATGGAAATCGATGATGCCTATCTCGCGGAATTGGCGCCCATGGTGAGGGAGCTGGCAAATGTTTGATGTTCTGCTGAAACGCTTGCTGCAAGGAGAGTTCATTTGCGAAATTAGCGACGAGAACGGCTTTCGATTTTTGCAGCAGTTCGAAAATGCTCAACAGGTCGATGAGTTCTTGAGCCGTCTGCAATACCGCTTGAGCAAGACTCAGAACGGTTTGGCGTATTATGCCGCCTATCGACAAATCGATGCCGGCGCACGTCGGGATATTCAGCGCGTGTTTCAGCAGTTTCGGGTGGAACTACAGCCCGTAGTGGAATGGCTGGACATGATGATGGCCTGTTTGCATCGCGATACAGCCTTGTCACCCGGCGATACGCTGAGCTTCGGGGCGCTATTGCAGGTCATCGAGAGCAATCAGGCTTTGGCGGATCGTTTGCAAACTTTTGGTCGCTTCAAAGACTTTGTTTGCACCGACGATGCAGTGAAAAGTCGTCTGGAAAAACTGCTGAAAACATTGGATCAATGGGGCTATTTGCACCTGTCCAACCGCGACACGCTGATTTATCAAGTGACCGGCAAGCTGGATTATTTCTATCAGGCGCTGCAATTCATCAAAGAGCATGAGCAATTGCCGATCACGCAGGACGAAGACGACGTGGCCCAGGAGAGTCTGTTTTGAGTCAGGCCGAACAAAGCATGGAGCGGCTGTTCAAGGCGCTGGCCAATCATGGCGACTTGATCGCCAAGGCCTATTTCAACGGCACCATCTACTCGGACGGTCAGAATCAACGCACCCTCAATCAGCTCAAACAACTGAAAGTACTGGTCAATCACGGCGAAGATGGTTTCCGCGTCGCCGGCCGCTTGAGCCAGTTTCTCGATAGCGCCTTGAGCAGCGATCGAATCCGCCGTTTGGATACCGATCTGTCGAGCTGGATCGATACCCTGGAGCAGCAGATCGGTTTGTACCAGGATGCCTGGCGGGAAAATAGGCTAGATGATGTCGACCATTACCTGCTGGAGATCCAACGCTTGGTATTCGATTTGGCCGACAATCTGGAGGAAAACACCAGTTACCTGTTGATGTTGGTCAATAGCCGTTTTGCCAATGTCCGTACCCTGGCGGAAAAACAAAAACAGAACACCTTTTACATTGCTCGTCTGGAAAAGCTGGTGAACGCCATCAGTGCCTTGCAACCGGAGTTTTTACTGGAATATGTCGAGGAACAGCCTGAGTTGCATCAACTGCTGGAGCGGCAATTGCTGAGGCTATTGCCGAAGTATCAACAGCGACTGCAGGACATCCTCGATAAGCTAAAAATTTTCTTGTTCGAACTGCGGCAAATCGAAGTCCGAGCGCAACTGGTACAAGGCTTTGCGTTTTATCTGCGGCAAAACCCCGATTACCAGCCGCTGGATTGGAGTGAGCACGATCAGGTTCCGGATCATTGGAATCGCATTCAACCCTTGGCGCTGTCGGCGCATGCCGATCCCCTGGACCATGCCGTGGAGCAGGAACTGGTCGAGATTGCCCAGAAAATTCGCGTCGATAGCGATGCCTTGTTAGCTAAACAAAAGCAGCGGCGTTTGAACGCGGTGACATTAAACCCAGCGGAAAAACAGACCCTACATGTCCCCAAATACCGACAGCAACTGGCGGCTTATATGGCCAAAGTGCGTCAGCAAGCCGGTAGGCCCTTATCGGCTTTGGCTTTTCAACAGGTATTTGCCAACGATGTTGAACCCGCCATCTGGTTGGCATGCGTGATGAACGAATGCATGAAACAGCAGCATAAATCGTTACAAATCGAGTGGCGGGAGGTGAGGCAAGGTACCGGCTTTACCGGCAATAGGAAGATTTGCGACATCGTGCTGTGCTGTCAGGATGGTAAAACATGAACAAAACATGGCTGGCGGTTATCGCTCGCGCGATAGATAGTGAACAGGAGCTATTTCCTCTCAATCAAACCTGGGAGGCCATTCATCAGGAATACAACATCGGCCTGACTCAAGCCAAAAAACTACTGCTAACCCACCAGGACAAAAAAGAATTACGGGAGCTGGTCAATACAATCACCGGCATCGATCTGCAGCAGGTTGCGCCAAGTGAGTTTACCGGGATGCAGCGCGAACAGGTTCTAACCCTAGCCGTCGATGAAAAGTTGGCCGGACAGTCGGTGAAGAAAAATCGACTGGCTACTAAATCCTTGCCGGGCAGGGCGCTCAAGTTAAACGGTGAACTCTATCGATTGCCAGACAACTGCCACTGCGATATGGCCTTAGAAAATATCGTCAGCGTCGAGCATCAGAGCATATGGATTGTCGAGAATTACCGGTGCTTCGATCAGTTGGGCGCCATCAAGCTGGATGAGTCGGCGGCGTTGACCGAACCCTTGGTGGTGTTTCGAGGCGATCATGTGTATCAGGCTGGTACGGTATTGAGCCTGACCGAGAAATTTCAGTTGCCGGTCTGGGTGATGGGCGACCTGGACCCTAAAGGCCTGAGCATCGCCCAGTCGTATCCCAATTTTGCTGGCTTGATTGCGCCGGACATGCAGGCATTGGCAGCCTATTTCAACAACCCCGGTAAAGCCAATCATAAACTCTATGAAAAACAACTCGCCGGCTGCCGAAAAGCGTTATCCGATACTCGCTATCCCATCATCGAGACTTGTTGGCAACTGATGAAACAGCATCAGGCCGGCATCGTTCAGGAACATTGGTTGGTGGGTGATACGACATTGAGTTTGCACCCAGCCTAATCCAGATCAGTGAAGACCTGATGATTCCAGAGCTAATACCCAATCTATATCAAGATCGCTTTTTAAGGTTAACCGAAAACGGCGAGTCGACGACTGGTGCGGTAATCAAGCTGACGCACAGATACCTGGATGGAAAACCAGCGAAAACCGGTAAACGCAATTTGAACGCTGTTGATCGCGATCTTGATTTTTGGACAGCACCTTTTTGGGATGACGTTTCCAACGAGGTTTTCGAGACTGAAGCCTTCGCCCTGGCTTTGGCTCGTTATCTTCAGCAGAACAAGGTAACCAGGTCAAATTGGCTACAGCAATTGGTCGTCACGGCGCCACTTGCACTCCGGCGTGCCATTCGATATTCCCAGGTGTTTTTGTCGCCAACTGAATTGCATTGGAAGGATATCGTTGGGCTTGATCTGGGCAGTGCCGAAGGTCTGTCTGATTTTATTAAAGCGTGTGAAATTCTTCAGGGCGAAAACCGCCAGTTCAAGGACACGATAAAGTCGATAGAAGCTGAGCTGAAACGGTTAACACCCATGGAAACGTTGGTCTATGCAAGTTTATTTGCGTTTAAACATGTCGTTTACAGCCTGGGTCAGCAAGAGTTGAGGCCCGAGTTACTTGATATGGATCGGGCTGATGCCAGTCGTGTCGACTTTCAGGAAACAACCGATGCCATCAATCAGATTCTCATTTCAAAGCTAAAAACCAGCGTTCACAGCGATTTCTTTATATCGGAGCGCATCATCGGTGAATCGCTTCGCAAGCATATGTCATCGTTGCTGTTTCCGTCCTCATCCACAGCAAGGGCAGCCGAGAAGTGTCTGTCTTATCTGGATACGTTTGAACGTCTCGTTGCCGCCTATCTGCAGTTCAATGAGTTTGTCGGTAGGACCATCAATTGCTTTTGTTTTGACGAGGATTACGATATTCGCTTTGAAGGGGACAGGCTGATTGTATTTCCAAGGGTAATTCCGGAAGAAAGCGAATGGGATCGAAACGGTAAGAAACTTGGTCGATTACATCAATATTGGCATTTCAGGTCTATCGATGAATTTATCAAGTTAGGCCTTGCTTTTGAACGCTTTGGTAGTCCTGAAAATGAAGAAAGTAATCGGTTTGCCTGGATATCCGCCATTCGTACCAAGCTTGAACTGACAGAAATTTACGGCCTTGACGATGAAATCACGACGGAAAGCGGCTTCAAAATCGATTTGTTGCGGACACTGCTGACGATCGAATTGATGCACGCCTTTTACAAGCATGGTTATATTTTGCCTTATTGCAGAGAATATGAGCAAACGGGGAATTGGCTGGCGGCATTGACTGTGTTTTCGTTCGCTGGATTTATCGAAGGTGAAATACGGTTTCCGATCACCTTTGCTGAGCATAAGGCCAAGATTGCCAGAATTTGCAACTGGACTAGCAGTGAGGAATGGCCGAACGGCAATAAACAAATGACGGAAGCTATCCTGGATTTCTGGTCAAACGACCTGAAAGACTCGTCAAGACGACTGCGTGAACATAAGCATGCTCTGCAACCGGAGTTGCACGAGCGGCCGATATTCAAAATTGGAAATTATCTTTTCGAATTGCCTTGGGTATTTGCGTTTCAAAACAACGTAACGGCGGCCGTGAACAATTTACGAAGATTGGGGCGGAATAGAGGTGAGTTGAATATTGAAACCAATCGCATCGAGATACGGCTTGCCGAAACCTTTAAGCACTTCGGTTTTAAGGTGGTTGGCAACTTTCACCCGCCTCGCGATGCTGACGATGAAGTCGGGGAAATTGATTTGATCTGTTTTCGCGATGATCATCTGTTTATCTTTGAAATTAAATCGGGATACATGCGCAAGACCCAACGCGATGCATGGCAACATAGAACCAGCACGTTAAGGAAAGCTGCGCGTCAACTGAAACGAAAAAGTACTTTGGTAACCGAAAGATTGACAACCGATCCGACTCTAGCCGCATTACTCGGTGATCGAGATGCCAGTCATATTCAGACGCATTGCTGGATTATCGACACATCCATCGAGCATGACCATGAGTATTTCGAAGGGTTTCTGAAAGTCTCGCTTCAGGAAATTATCATTGTGCTTAGAAATGAACGCCATTTATTACGAGATTTTCACCAAGCGATCGATATTAAAAAAGCTAAGCACGGTTTTAGCTCTAGCATCAAAGATGACTTTGCAAATATTTGTGGAGATGCAATGTCAGCAGTATTTGAGCAGATTGACGATGATAACCTCTATCCAAATGGTTTTAACGCTGGTCAATTTGCAAGCATTATTGAAACAGCGGCTATTTGGAATGTTCTCGATGCTTGAAAATACCCAAAAACCTCAGATTTAAAGCCCATTTACTGCGGCCCCATGCCCCAGCCTTCCAATTCCGACTGCCATTTGACCGTAGGGACATCCAGATCGGTCATCCGGCCTTGGGTTCGGGTTAAAGTATCCTGCCGACCACTGGAGGCTGCACCGTATTTCTGCGGATTGAGCCGGCTACCCGTCCCGGTGAGTTGATCTAGATTGAGCATGGATGAGGAATTGGCGGCGGTCGGTAAATGACCGGTCTGCGCCAGAATTGCCAACCACTCGTCCAGATTGACCTGTGTCCAGTCCACACGGTCCAGGTCCGCAACTTTGATGCCGGTACAGCTTGGACTTTCCGGCGTGCCAAAATCCATGCCCAACTGCGGTTTGATTTGTTCGTTGAGAATGCGCGCTAGCGGCGAGTTGTAGCAGCAATAGCTTTCCTTACGCACCCAACACACCCCAGCGACCTTGCTCTCGCAATAGGTGCCCAGGTCCGTACATACTTTCAGTTGTTTCTTGGCGGCGAGTTCGTACTCCGGTTCTTCGCAGGAATAGACGATCTGGATAATCATGATGATGATCATGACCACGGTATAGGCCGTCATCAAGGTACTGAGAAGTTCGCCCGCGACCGCCGCACCGCCGCCCAACTCGACGCCACCGGATTCCGCAGCTGGCGTTAAATTTCCAGCCGAATCGAAAGCTGCCTGGCCACCGGCACTGAACAAAGCATTGCCGGCCGCTTCGCCAAAGGTCTGGCCGATCCATTCCGCCACGGATTTCATTAATTCGCCTTTCAGCGAGTCGAGCAAGCCTTGCGAGGCGATGTCGCTGGTACTGAGCATGTCGGTGCCGACTAAGTCATTTACCGTCGATGCAAAATCCGCCTGAAAACTGTTCCAGGCATCGCCAGCCAAGGTGAACGGGGTGCGCATGGTTTCCCAGGCGCCTCGAATCGCCGAGGTACTGTCCATGGCCATGACAGCGCCGTCCATCTGACTGGTGGCGATCAGCAGATCAATGTAACGTCCCAGCCCCATCGCACCCGAGGGCGTTTCGCAGCAATCGACCAGACTGAGAGCGCCGCCGACCATTTTGCAACTGGCGGGTTTACCCTGGAATACCTGACAGGTGGTCGGATCCTTCTGCTGCAGATCGGCGTTGGCATAGTCACAATGCAAATCCATCGCCATTTGTTGGGCGCTATTGAGTAAGGCGACCGCCTTGCTGAAATCCTGGCTCTGGGTGCGGTTCATGGTGATGCAATCTTCCCCCATACACCGAATCGGCCCGGCACATTGCTGTTGGGTGTTGCTTTGAATGCCGGGAATGCCCACCGTTTGCCCGCAGTCATAAGTATCGACGCTGTCCCAGCAGGTGCCGGAGGCCAACACACTGGTACATTGGCTTTTGATGAACGAGCAGCCTTGCGTTTCCAACGACGCACAGGTCTTGTTGGGTATCCCGTTCGCCGGCGGTTCTAAACAGTGGGTGCCGGCGGTATCGGTCCAGCATTGGCCATACTGATTCAAATCGCAGTGTCCAGAGGACTGGATATTCATACAGGTATTGCGAATCCCGGTCGAACTGGCCACCGGGGCTTGGGCCAAATCTGAACCGCAGACCATGACTTGCGAGGTGGGATCGACGTAACAACCCGACGCATTGGCTGGATCGTTCGTGCAAACCAATTGACTGCCGGCTTGGCAAATGCCGTCGGTAATCGCATTGGCTAAGTTTTGGCAATTCGGGCCACTCCAACTCCATTGGTCCTGGGTGATCAGTTTCGACAAATCGTAGCGGAGTCGAATCCTGGAATAACCCTCACCATTACCACCGACCATGGTTTCCTGTTTAAAGACTTTGTTGCCCGTACTGTTGAAGGCATAGGTGACATCACGATTGGGATGATCGACCCAGCTATTACTCAGTTCGCAAGAACCGCCCCAGCCGGTCGAACCGGTGTAAATCAGATTGCCGCCGTAATACACGCGGGCATGGTCATCGAACTCGACATCCTCCAATGTGGCACTGATGATGGCTTCCGGATGCAGGACGTCGTATGTAACTTCCCAGTTGAATATGCCGCAGCCGGCTGACCAATAGTTATCGCCAACGCGGCCCACGTACAAATCCATGCAGCCAGATCCACAACTGGACATGCCTCCGTTACCGGAGACAAAGCTGAGTAGCGTCTCAACATTGACTTGATGGGTGGCGGTACAACTTTGCGGTACCGTCGGTTGGCGCAGACACAATTGATAATCCGGCACTTGCACCGAATGGCTGGTCTCGGTTTGAGTCGTCACAGTGGTACAGTCCGAAAACGACTGCGCCCAGGGCGTGAAATTGGCAAAAACCTGATCGCCGGCAGTCCAGACTGCATCGTTGTGTAAATCCGGATGCGACTGGTGGGCATTGTCGATCAGCGTGCGGTAGGCTTCGCCGGTGAAGCTGGTTTCGCCGTTCAAGGCGGTCTGCGCGTTTAACCCCGCCGCCAGTGTGCCGGGGTTGTTGCCATAGAGATCGGCAAAGTCCTGGGCCGTGGTCGTAGCGCTGTTAGTATCCGGAAACAAGGTGCCAATCGATATGGCACTTTCCTGAGCCGTCCCCGGATTCAAGGTTAGCGTGCCGTTACCGGTATCGAGCGGAAACGCAAAACCGCCCAGAACTTGCTGGCCCAATTGTTGGCCATCACGCCCGGCCGCCTGAATGGCATCCGCCCAGGAAACGCCATACGGTGTCCAGGCCATCGTGACGCACAACACGGCAGACAGACTTTGATTTATTAGTGACTGAGAGTTAAAAAGCTGTCTCATACGGATCAATATCCTGTGCAACAGTCACGCCAAGACCAAAGTAGATATAGATGATCTTCGCCCGGTCCCGGATAGGTGCGGCCCGCCCCCCACTTGAAGGTGGTTTCGCCGATGGCGTGATTGGACTCAGTTTCCGCGACCGGATAAAACATCGATAGCCGGTATTGCGACTTGGGGATGAAGGGATAGATATAGCCGCCGCATAAAGCATCGTTACCGGATGTTTTCCAGGCCAGTCCGCGCCGATGCAAGGACGCCGTGGCACGTGTGGCCAACAAACTGGTGATACGCGGATCGGTGCCGTAACTGGTCGGCGAAATCCCGGATAAGGGATACATGTGACCCCAGGCACCGGCACACCAGAACAAGGCATCCAAGGGATTGCCGGTGGCGGCCGCTGCGGCATCGGCGACACAGGCGGAAATGGCCACCGGATTGGCAAACAACGCCGTTTCCGGACTGGTGAAGAACGCCAGCAAGTCACTGTTCCAGGTGGGATCGAGCTCGGATACATACAGCAAATCAAAATCCCGGTAGCCGTCACTGTTGCAGCGACCATCCCAGAATAGATCTAGCAGGATGGTCAGCGGAAAGGCAAAATAGTGGTAATTGAAAAATGACATCTCGCTGGCATCGAAGTCCGCCTTGCCGGTGGTGGCGATTAGACGCACGTTCGAGGCACTGAATTTATGGCCTCCCAAAGCCGGCGAGCACCAGGGATTGCGGACGATCTCGATCAGCCTCGCCGGATTCCAAAGACCCATGGTCATGCCAAGTTCCGGAATTCCCATCGGATCGGTACAGAAGCAAAACTTTTCATCGGTGGCGATACTTGGTACGTTGCCACCGCCCAGCGACGCCCCGGCCGCTCGAATCGGAAACAAACAGCTCCAGCAAATATCGGTGACCAGCTTGCCGGACCACAATTCGGCATCCGAGCACAACGGATCGACGCTATTGGTTGTGGTTTCGGCATAAAGCGGGGTTGCCAGTGTTATCAAGCCTCCCAAAATCCAAGGGAAAACGAATCGTTTCATGACCGCTCTCCCGAAGAGACAGGCAGTTTTCGTTCATGAACAATCAGACGGTTGCCTGATTGTTCGATGAAAGACGGCACATGCTGTAACTGAAAACGGCTGCGCACATCCGGCGTCAGCAGATACACCGGTGCATGCAACGTAGTTTCCAAACGCTTTAAACTGTCCCAACCTTCCTGACGCGACAGAGACGTGGCCAAATACATCACGTGGGCCTTTTTGTCCTGGCAGGACTGATGCCGAATCAGCTCGACTTGTCCCGGCACCGTGGCATCGAACACCATCAGGCATAAGCCAAACGGCATTTTGTCCAATGGGTTGACGGTTTGTCCGGCTCGGATGATCAACTGCCCGTTGGGCGCCGCCAAATCGCGCGGTGCGGTAATGCTCAGATCCACGGACCGATCGCGATCCTCCTGAGCAGTAGGTAAGTCTTCAAATTTCTGCTGTTCCCAAAACCGTGCAATCGCCTGTTGCTGCTTTTGTTTCCAGTCGATGGTATTCATCCGGCGTTTGATTTCGTCAAGCAAGTCGATTTCGGCAATCTCGCTGACATCGCCTAACGTTCCCAAATCACCCTGCTTGCCGGCTTTGAGTTGATCGTCCAGCCATGACAAACTACTGACGCCATGAATGTGTAAACGGGATTTCCCATCCTGTTCGACGATAATGTCAGGCACCGACGTCACCGACCAGCGCTGAAAACGGGTGGGATCGATGATGATGTTGGGCAGTGGATCGATGCCCTTCAGCAAGCGCTTGAGGTCCGCCATCAACGCCGGCAGTTTTTGGCCGGGTTTGGGGCCGCGAAACACCAGTAACACATTGTCCCGGCCGGCCGCTTCTTCAAAGATGCCTTTTAGCGCCGTATCGCCGAGTGAAAACGAGACAAACAGCAGTGTGAGTGGTTTGTTCGAAGGGGATGTCTGCAGGCCGCCTGCCGATCCTGTCGATAGTGCCTTTGCTCGCATCGCTTGCGAAGCATCCAAAACTTGTTGCGCCTGGCGTTTTATTTCCAGTTGTTCAGATTGACCATTCAACCACTCAGGTCGAGGCTGGCCTTCCAAGGCTTGCAAATTGGCCTGAGAACGATCTAGCCAGGCTTCTTCAGCCGGAACCGTATGAACGCTGAACCAACAGAGCAAACAGACCGCCGATTGACGCCAAGGACGGTGGGGTCGATCAAAACAACGCATAGGCGCGTCCAATCACTTGATGGTCGTAGACATAGCCCCAGTAACGCGAATCGAAGCTTTTGTCGGTTTGCCCGGTCACCCAATAGGCGGCGGGTGGGATCGTTTCATGGCGGTTAAAACGGGTAGCCGGCTTCTTGAGTTTCTCTGTCAAGGGTAGCCCGTCGATAACTGGTTCACCGTTTATCGTGGTATGCATCGGATCGACATGAATGGTATCGCCCGTGACGCCGGCGGCGATTTTGACAATGATCTGGCCGTCCTTAAAAAATGGCGCCATGCGCTCGGCGCGGAACGCAATCAAATCGCCGCGCCAGATGTCCTTGTTGTGGGTATCGATCAGGTAAATCCATTTATCCGGCAGGCAGCGATCGACCTGCTCATCACCGCCGATCAGAAAGCGTTGGCCGAGGTAACGTTCCACGGCTAACACCAGCAACAAAATCGGTAAAGCTTTCACGATGAACCGCACTAACGCCGCTCGGGTTTGATAGGGTTTCTGCTTGGTCGTGGTTGTCGTGGCGATAGCGACGCTTGATTGGTTGGATTGCATAGACTCACCGGGTTTGATGCTGAACATAGACATCCGCCGGTGCAGCCACCACCGCCGTCGAATCGATCACCAGATAGCCTGCGTCACTGAGCTTTTTGGCTTGACCCTGCCAGTCATCGACGATCTTGGCCATCTGCTCCTGACTGGCATTGGGCGGTATCGATTGAATCAATTTGGCACGGTCGAGCACGAACACCGGCGTAACCAGATTCAGGCGCGCCAAGGGCTGTTGTAATTGCTGTTGCGCAGCCAAACAGCCACCGAGACATCCCAGACAGACAGCGATTAAAACAGTGCTGAGCCATTGTGATTTAGCGTCCATGATTCAACTCCCGTGTTTTAGACTGGCGGCTGTCGATGAGTTGTTGAATGGCATCGCCCAGACTCAAACCTTGCCGGCGCAATTGCTTCAAGGCGTTGACATCTTCGGGTTTGGTGGAGAAAAGAATGCGTTTGAACGGATCGACGATCAGCCGTCCGATACCGGAACCCATCTCGGTAATGAAGAAGATTTCGGAATAAGCGCCGGGCAAGGTATGCACGGTTTTCAGCAGTTCATAGCCGCCGTCCGACAACGGCAAGCGCCGATCTTGCTTCATGCCTTCGATGACTTCGGCTTTTTGACCGAGCAAGTACATATTGGCGGAGTTCTCGACGATGGCTCGCCCTGCGGCATTGCGGTACAAGTCGTTCACCGACTGGGTGATGGTGACTGCTGCACCGCCGTATTTCCGAAACCGCCGGTAGCCGTGCTCCATGAATTTGGCGACATCGCCTTCGGTCAGCAAATCCCAGGCTTCGTCGATGATGACGATCTTCGGGCGGTTGCGTTCGCCCAGATACATTTCCTGCTGGATTTGGTAGATCAGTTGCAGCAACACGACTTGTTGCAGATGTTTGCGGCCCTTGAGTTCCTCCAGTTCCAGTACGGTAAAGTCGTTGGCGAATTTGGCGTTGTTTTTGCCGTTGAAGTAGCGGCCGTATTCGCCTTTCGTGGTGAATGGAAACAACTGCTCGCCGACATCCTTCAACCGTTGATCGGTTTCGGCACACAGGCATTTTGCAATGTCGTCGACGGACATGGCCTGAGCCTTTTCGGTCCACAGTTGCTTCAATATCCGCTTGAGACCGGCGGTTTGAAAGTCGGTGAGTTTCTCGGTGGGTGCCGCCATCTGGCTCACTAATCCGGCTAACATATCGGCTTCTTCCTCGAAGTTTTGCACGATCTCGAACGGGTTCATGCAGATGCCGGAGCCGTGGGTGAATTTGACGAAATCGCCTTCCAGCACCTCACAGAGGTTTTCATACGAGCGGCCCACATCAATGGCCCAGATTTGCGCGCCTTCGGTCAGATAGCTGACGATGATCTCGTTGGTCAGAAAGGATTTGCCTTTGCCGGACTCGGCGGCGATGCAGAGGTTGTAATTGCCGGTGGTGTCGAACAGCGAAACTGCCATGTGCTCGCCATTGCGTGAGACGAAGTTCAAGGTCGGCGTACCTGTGCCTGCCCAGTCACCGAACAGCGGCAATAACGGAATCGCATGGCGCGTGGCCAAGGTGCGATAGCGTTTCAGATCGGCAATCGCTGAACGTTCCGGCCCAAAGGGTAAACAGTTCAGAAAAAACGGCAGGCAGAAATACTTGTCTTCCAGCAGTTGAAAACCCAATTCCCGAAAATACACCCGAGCATTGGACACCGCTGCGGCTTCTTCCTGTTCGTCGCAAAACAGCAGTACACCGAAATACGCCCGGATCGGTCGATCACCGTCACGGTAGGCGTCAAACAACACGTCGAAATGGTGTTTGCGTTGTACCAGCACCGGCAAAAACCGGGCAATCGGCGTATTGACCTGATTGGTGATGAATTGTCGAACACCTTCATGGTGGGTACGGGTCGATTCAGCGTCCGGGTAATGCAGGGTCAAACTGAGCAAGGTGTTTTGACGAATGCCGCGGGTGCCGGACAAAATGTCGCCCAGATAACTCTTGGCGCTGCCGAAGTAAAAATGATCCGGTGTGCGTTTGGCGGATAGGGTCTTAACGCGTTTTTGTCCTAGCCAAATGCCTTTCTCGTCGGTCCGAATCGCATTGTCGAAATCCAGCAATTGATCCCGTATCAATTGGGTAGGATCGCACTCAGGTACCACCCGGTCTTTCCAGCCGGCATCGGGCTGCCAATTGAGTAGTGTGTTGAGGATGCGCACATATTGATCAGCCCCCAATACCTCCGGATACAAGCCAATGGTCGACAACGACTGTTGCGTAGCGAGTTGCAATTCAGTTGCCCGGCGGATGTCACTTTCACTGGGCCGGGGATGCGCCATGGACAATTTCACGGTCACGAAAATGTGACTGCGACGCAAGCGAGTCCCCGAGATCGATTCCGGCGGTTTGGTGGTGCCTTGCCGCAGAAACTCGATACTGGCTTGAGTCATGGTTTTATAGGTTGGCTTTTGCTGTTTCAAGCGCCGGGTCTGCATGATGGCCAGTGCTTCCTCGATGTCAGGCGAAGTCCAAAGGCTCACCTGCAACAAGGTGTCAGTTGGCCAGTCCTGGTTTAGCAACACGTTGACGCGCGCGGAAACGCTGGCATCGGCGCCGGTCAGCGGTCGGCACAGAAAGCCAAAACCAATGCTGCTATCGGCCATCAAGAACAGATGATGATCATATTCATAAGCCAGTACCGTGAATAACTGATCGGCACGTTGGCGTTGCGCGGTGGTCATGGGGTCTGATCCTCGAAATACAGGTGTTGCATGGCTTCGGTTTGATGCTCGGCACGGAGGCGAATCGTAAAGGGATGTCGACAAACGCGAACTGCACGTTTTTTGCGTTTCAACTGCCGGGCTCTAGCCGGATGACAGGGGTTGATCGGCTGACCATTGGCGGCTTGGACCTTGACGGTCCGCTTATCCTTCGCCAATGTGCAAGGGCGGCGGTTGCCCGCCGTGTTCTCGGTATCAATAGTTGAACCGGTCATCGTTGTTCCAGGCCTAAATCGTGGCCGTCACGATGTTGGTGATTATGGTCGGCGCCGCAAACAGGCCGACCCCGCTGGCAATCCCCAGTACAAAGCCCATGATGCTGCCACGTACGACACCGGCGACCAGGCCGACGATGACGAACACGATGGCGATGATGCGGCCGAGCAAGCCTTCTACCCAGCCGGTCAGCAAGGTCCAGACGTTGTTGAACTCGGTACCGCCGGCACCGGCCATGGCGTCGGATGCCATCAACATAAAAAATAGCGATGCCAGGGTCACCAGTACCCCGGTTCGATGCGATGTTTTCATCAAAGATGTCCTCGTTAAGGTTAAAAGACGGTTGCCCGTCGAATCTCGGACGTTCAGTCCGGCAGGTTTTAAGCGGTTGCCCGCTCGCTCTCGCAGGGGGTGTGGTACCTGCGGTGAAATGGGATCAAGGATCAGGGCAATTTATTGCCTAATCGATTCACTGGACTCTCGTCATCAGTGGTATCGACGCTGGATCGTTTCTCCGGTGGGCGTTGCTCCATTTGTAAAGGAATCAACGACGAACTGGCTGTCGAAGCCGCCTTGCCGATCATCCAACGCCGGGGTTCCAGTTCGGTGTAGACGTAGTTAGACACCATCAAATCACCGTCGGCATCTTCCCAGGGCGCGATCCAGATGCGCATCACCTGGGATGGCGTCCGAATCGGCGTGGGATCTTCGATCTTGGGCACGGGTTGTTGTAACGGCGGCGCGAATACCGGTTTCGAATTGAGTTCCGATCCCTGGCTATTTTCCGGAGGTGCTTCCGTTATCGCCGTATTGGTGACCTGATAAGCTTGCGTGGTCGATAAGCAGCTGGGCTCGTCCGGCATGCCTTTACAGCCGTAGTCGGTGGCGCAGCCGGTGGTGATGGCGATCAGCAGTACACTGAGGCTATAAATAGAAAACTGATGAAAGCGTTTCATGGCTTTTTCTCCGTGGCGTTTGTGTTTTGTGCGTTTGTATCGGGCGTTGTTGCCAGACTGGGCGACGGTTTCGGTTTATCGGCCAACCAATCGGCTAACACCTCGGGTGCGCCACTGTGGGTACGACCGTCCGGAGCAATCAGAAACGGCACGCCTTTCAAATCGAACAACTTGGCGGTGACCACGGCTTTCTGCAGTGGCTCTTTGTTGCACTGAACGGGCGGTTCGCTCGGCAAGCCGGTGTAATCCTGTTTCAACAAGCGGTCGCGCACGGCGTCTTTGGTTTTGGCATCGCTCGCGCCCAGCTGACAGGCCAGTTGCACGACGATGTTTTGCGATTCGGGGCCGAGGATGGGGACCATCACCAGCTTGAAGGTGTATTGGTCCTGCAAGGCTTGCAGGTCTTTCATGACTTTGCTGCAATAAGGGCAACGCGGATCGATAAACACAAGGACTTGGGCTTTGCCGTGGCCAACCGTCACGGCGCCGAGATCGTCAGCCTTGAGTTTCATCCGCGATAGATCGATGCGGTTGGCGATTTTGTCGATATCGGCCAATTCCTTGATCTCCTGTTGGGTCCAGATGTCCATCAATTTGCCACCGTAAAAGGCAAAGCGGCCGTTACTGGAAATGAACACGGTCTGCTCACCGGACTTGACCATCTTGAGGCCCGAGATCGGCAAGTCCTGCATGCCGTCGATTTTGATCGACAAAAGGCCGGCGGCAACGTCCGAGATTGGCGGTTTTGGCGGATTGGCAGCCAGGGCCATGGAGGCACCAAATAGCGTGGACAGTAATAAAGGTAAGTGGCGTAGCGTCATAACGACCTTTGGGTTGGGATTAAGGAATCAGCTCGGTGACTTCAACTTCAGCGCCGTACCTTTTTGCACAATGAAGTTGACCTGGCGGGTGGCATCGACTTCGATGACCGGGTAAATCTCCTCGGCCATGTCCATGTAAAAATGCGACAGGCGCTCCATGGCATAGCCCGCACCTTTCAATGCGCCGCCTTCCATCGACTGCGATGAAAAGGCACTTTGGAATGGCGTGGTACCGGATAGCGCCCCCAGACCGCCGGTCATCAACACTGGAATCTGGTTACGACCAAAGGCATCGGAAAAACCGCGCAGGAAACCGGCCATCATGGATTGGGCAAGTAGCGCACCTTGCTTCGACACCACGCGGCCACGCACCCCGTTTTTGCCGTCTTCGCCGGTGGCATAAGCATTCATCGGCACTTCGATGACACCACCGTCCTGACGTACGCAGGAAAAAGTCTCGCCGCGAAAGTAGGCCCGCTCAGCGCTCAAATCGCCAAAGCCGGCGGCCAACAAAAAGCACTCGCGGACATCGGCATGGAAACGGTTGGGCAAAATAGCTTCCTTCTTGATCCGGAACAGTACCGGCATGGGTTCTTTCTTGGCTTTGCGACCAGTTGGCGCATCGAGACCATTCAGCAATACGCCGGTCAGAATGCTGCCGGCCGGGATAAAGACGTCGCTGTTGGCATGACCTTGCGGCGACTGTCCGTGAGTGTTGGTCTGCACGGCGTCTTTGTCTTTACCGTTGGATTGCTCAGCACTTTCCTGAATGACGCGAATCTGCATCGCCGCCGGCGCCTGACTATTGGCTCGTCCTCCCGAGAGCCCAGCATTGCCTGGGGTCGGTCCAGGAACGGCCGCTTGTTCGAAGATACGGTTGAGATCGTCTTGTCCGTTGTCGAACGGCGGGTTGTTTGGGCGGCGGTTTGACGGTCTTCCGGGGGGCGATGGTTCCAAGGTGGATTGAGTGATCTCGCCTGGGGTGCCGGTCATTGACGGTGTGGAGGCTTTGTTCTTCAACGACTCGACTTCACCGGTGACAGCCTGGAGTTTGGCTTCATAGGCTTCGCGCTCAGCGGTGGTCCATTGTTTGAAGCGGATTTCGTCGGATTGCTGCTCGCGGCGTTGCTGTTCTTCGATGGCCGCCAGTCGGCGGGCTTGTTCGTCGTTCTTCTGCAGCAGATCGCGTAATTGCGCAGAAATGCCGTCGATACCCAGCGAGCGAGGATCGCTATCGGTCAAAATATGTTGGATGGTGGCCTGTTTACTCAGCGGCTTGCTGACTTCCGGGGTGACAGTGGCCAGCGCGATGATGACGGCCAATACCACGGTACCGATGCCACCGACAGCTAAATTACGTTTGGCGGTCGGACTCAATCGTGTCCACCAGGTATCGACGCTGGTCATTAGGGTTGGCCTCCACCCAGCAACGAGGGACGCAAACTGGGTGACGCCTCCGGCGATTGTCGGACCACGACATACAATTCGGTGGATTCCTGGGGGTTCAACACCACGTTGGGCCAGACCGAAATGGCGAGCACGTCCTGTTGGTTGGTTGCGCAACTGCGTTCGTCGAACTCGAGCATCTCGCCGCCGGTATTCTTGGCGAGACCCACCAGAATCAGCCGGTCCTGGCCTTCCAGAACTTGGCCGGTTTTAATTTGCAGGCGGTCTTGCAGGCAGCGAATTTGTTCCTGGGTCTTCGGTTCACGTAGCGAGTATCCGGGCGGGGTCTTTTGCAAACCCAAATCCCGAAACAAGGTTTTCAGCTGGCTGATGTAGGCTTGTTCCTGTTGGCTCGAGGTTCGGCTCGCGGCATCGGCGTGTTGCCATTGGTTTAGCAATTGGTAGCTGTCCTTGTCCAGGTCGAGGTGGATTTCCCGTGCCGGAATGCGTTTGGGGATCAAAGTCAGCGATAGCGCAATGTCTTGGTTGTCGCCGGGGGTGATATATAAGGTGACCGGCGTTTCATCGGCGGTGGCGACGTAAACGATTTTGCCTTTGGTACTGGTGGTGGCCTGGCTAGTGGTCGTGACCACCGGATGCTCGAACGGCGTGACCAGCCGATTCAAGTGGCCGACGGCAATCGGCATCAGTTCGTTGATACCGGGTTTAACCGCAATATGCTGTGGGCCGATGGAAGTGGCTGACGCTTCGTTTGACGCCGCCGCTTGTTGTTTGGAGGCTTTCAATACACTGGCATCTACCGGCGGTAACTCGATGCCTAAGTCAGGCTGCGACGGAACAACGGGTTGTGATGACGATGAGGATGAATCTTCTGCCACTGTGGTGACTGGTGGTAACACGGTCACAGGTAAATCATCGCCGGCCCAACTGCCCTGGGTGAAGGTCGTTAGTAGCCAAGGAAAAAAGATACGTTTCATGGTTGAGCCTCATGCGGTTGGCCTTGGGTGGCTTTCAAGCGGGCCAGGGTTCTGGGGGAATCCGGATACACGTCGATGTATTCCAGCCGGGGACGATAGTTTTTGATAGCGATGATGAATTCGTAGGTGCGGGGTTTGACGTCCGGTTTGGAACTGGGGCCCTGGCTTTTGAGTTCGCCGCTGACGAACACTTTGTTGGTCTCAGCTTCGTAATCGACGTGACGCGGGGTGAAGCTGATCGCGACCCGATCCATTTTGATGGCCTTGATTTGATCGCTCATGGCATCCAGGACACTGCGGTAAATATCGGGTGCCAATAGCGGCTCGACCGCGGTTTTCAGAAAGTCGGCATTGGCCGGCGTGGTGTTGCCGAGGAGTTCGGCCAGGAACAAGCCCCAGGACTCTTTGAACTCGCTGGAAGCGCTACTGCGGGTGACTTCGACTTCCTGGGTGAGGGTAGGGGGCACCAGGATGATGCTGCGCTCGGTGCGCCAGGCGGCCAGCGAGGTAACCACACAAATGACCAGCAAGCCAATGATGACGACGCGGCTAAACCGGTTCTCGCTCTCGTGCCCGTCCCAGGTCTGCAGAAAATCCGACCATCTCATGGCAGAAACCGGCGGATGTAGGGATTGGGAATGCTCTGCGCGCGATTAGGCAACAGGCCCAGCCAATACAGAGCATGCAAGGTATAGCCGTCAGGCCGGTTATCGCGGAAACGCCGGTAAAACTTGACCGCGATGAATCCGAGCGCCAAGCCGGGTATGAACTGATCGATCAACATGCCGGTGAGCATGCTGACCATGAAGGGTACGATCTCGTCCGCGCTCCACAGCAAAATATGAATCGGATCGTCTATCGATTGGGGGATGGCAACGGGTTCCATAATGACCTCTGGTTGGGATGGTCATTATTGTGAAGAAGATTTTTGGTAGGTCATTTGCAGCTGACGACGAATTTGCGCTCAGCTGCAGAGCTTTGATTCTGATGACTCGAAAGGGGAGCATCGCCTATCGTTATTTCGAGTCGTTGAAATCAGTTGGTGGCTAGTCGCTTGGCCAATCGCTTGAATTTTTGATGGCACAATGAATTCGAAAAGCCCCATCCGAGTCATTGCTTGCCAACCATCTGCCCCAATTTGACCAAGGCCTGATTGACCCGCTCGTCCCAATCCACCGCGCAATTCAGGCGGATGAAATTGCGGTATTTCTGCGTCGCCGAGAACATCGGGCCGGGCGCGATGCTGATGCCTTGCTGCAACGCCCGCCGGCTCAGCGCCGTCGCATCGACAGTTTCCGGCAACTCCACCCAGATCACGAAGCCGCCCTCCGGCTGGGTAACGCGGGTGCCTGGCGGAAAATAAGCGCCGATGGCCGCCGTCATTCGCTCCACCGCTTGCCGGTATTGGTTGCGCGCCTGGCGCAGATGGCGTTCGTAGCCGCCTTTGGCCAGCATTTCCGCAACCGTCAATTGCGCGTGAGTCGGCGTCGCCAGATTGCCGACGTATTTCAGATATTCGGTTTGTTCCAAGTGTGGCCCGGCCACCAGCCATCCTACCCGTAAACCGGGACACAGCGATTTGGAAAACGAAGAGCAATACAACACTCGTCCTTCGTTGTCCCAGCTTTTCGCCAGCGACGGCCGTTGCGGGCCGAAACCGAGGTCGCCGTAAATGTCGTCCTCGATCAGCGAGATCCGGTAGCGATTGGTCAGTTCCACCAAGGCGCGTTTGCGGGTATCGCTCATGCAATAACCCAAAGGGTTGCTGAAGTTGGGCACCGCGATACAGGCCTTGATCGGCCATTGCTCGCAAGCCAGTTGCAGCGCATCCAGCGCGATGCCGTCGCGCGGATGGGTCGGAATTTCGATCGCGCGCAGCGACAACGATTCGATGACTTGCAGCAGTCCATAAAAGGTCGGCGATTCGACGGCGACGATGTCGCCCGGCCGGGTAACCGCTTTTAAAGCCAGCGTCATCGCTTCCTGACAGCCATTGGTGATCAGGATGTCGTTGGGATCGACCGGGCAGCCCTGTTCGGACATACGCCGGGCGATTTGCCGGCGCAATTCCGGTGCGCCCGGCGGAAACTCGTAGTTGGCAATGCGCTGGCTGTAACGGCGGGCCACGTTGGCCGACAGCTGGGCCATTTTTTGCGTCGGCAAAAACGACGCTGCCGGCACAGCCGCGCCCAATTGCACGATTCTCGAATCGTTGGCGGCCTTGACCAGACGCAACACTAATTCCTGCCCCGTCACCAGCGTTGGTTCGCGCGGCGGGGTGGAAATCGCCGGTTCCTGCAACAAACTGCGCGGGCGCGGCTTGACGTAATAGCCCGAGCGCTGCCTGGCTTCGAGATGGCCCTGGTCCTCTAAAAGCCGCAATGCGCTCACCGCCGTCGCGGTGCTGACCTGATGTTGCTGGCTGAGCTGGCGCACGCTGGGCAGGCGTTCTCCTGGCCGATACAGATTCTGAGCTATGGCGTTAAGCAAATGTTCGGCGAGGTTTTCGTAGCGAAGATTCATGGTAATTACAATACAGTTTCGGCGTTTGGCTACCGATACAATTCGATATCAGTCAAAATTGTATCGATATAATTTACAGAATTTGCATCTGTATCGACTGCCCGATCATAGCCTAAAGTAGAGTCTACGATCAAACAGGGCAAGACTATGAAATTCCGCTTGTTGAACCGCGCTACCTTGGTCGCTGGTGGCCGAAAACATATGATTCCTCCCCAATCCTCTGAACTGACGCGCGGTTATTGGTTCGGCTGCGCCGGCATTCTCGGTTTCAGCCTGACATTGCCGGCGACCCGGCTGGCGGTAGCGGAACTCGATCCGGTATTCGTCGGCTTGGGCCGAGCGGTCGCCGCTTCGTTGTTGGCGGCATTGGCGTTGTGGTGGCGAGGCGGTCGCTTGCCCAAAGGCAGCCAATGGCTCAGGTTGGCCGCAACCGCCGGCGGGGTGGTGATCGGCTTTCCTCTGTTGTCGGCGTTGGCGTTGCAACACGTTTCTGCAGTACATGGTGCCGTGGTGGTAGGGCTGACGCCGTTGTTGACCGCCGGTTTCGGCGTGCTGTTGTCGGGTGAGCGGCCGGCATGGCGATTCTGGCTGGCAACGGCATTGGGTAGCTCCGCGATCCTGATCTTCGTTTACCGGTCCGGTGTGGCAGGTTTGCAGCAAGCCGATCTGTATTTACTGGCGGCGATTGCCTGCGTGGCCTACGGTTATGCCGAAGGTGCGCGGTTGGCCAAACAGCTCGGCGCTTGGCAAACCATCAGCTGGGCCTTATTGATAAGTGCACCGCTGTTGCTGCCGTGGGTGGTGCAAACCGCGCCGCCGCGCTTCGAGCTGGTCGGCTGGCCTAGTCTGTTGGGCTTCGCCTACGTCAGTGTGGTCAGCATGTATCTGGCATTTTTTGCCTGGTATCGCGGTTTAGCGCTGGGCGGCACCGCGCGGATCGGCCAACTGCAATTGCTGCAGCCGTTTCTCAGCATGGCGGCCGGCGCGGCGTTGATCGGCGAAAGCGTCGAGACCGCGCAATTGGCAACCGCGTTGGCGGTTCTGGCTTGTGTTGTGATCAGCCGGAAATCGTAAAAACAAAATTAATTTTTCAGGAGAAATCGATGAAATCCCCCTCAATGTGTTGGCTGAACGGTGAACTGATGCCCGTCGAACACGCTTTTATTCCGGTTAACGACCACGGGTTGCTTTACGGCGACGGCGTGTTCGAAGGCATACGCTTTTACAAGCGCCGTGCCTTCCGTCTGCAACGGCATTTGCAGCGGCTGCAACTGTCGGCGCGGGCGATTGCGCTGCAAATTCCGCTTTCCGCTGCCGAATTGACCTCGGCCATCGAACGGCTGATCGATGCGTTTAGCGAGGATGACGGCTACATCCGTTTAATGGTCACACGCGGCGCCGGCCCTCTGGGCTTGAATCCCAAGAGCTGCGCGATGCCCAATGTCATTGCGATTGCCGACCAGTTGACGATGATCGCCCTTGGCGAACAACAGGCCGGGGCGAGGCTAATCGTGTCCTCGGTGCGCCGCTTGCCGGCCGACGGCCTCGATCCGCGCATCAAAAGCCTGAATTATTTGAACCACATCCTCGCCAAAATCGAAGCCAATCATACCGGCGCCGACGAGGCGATACTGCTCAACGCCCAAGGCCGGGTCGCAGAAGGTACCGCCGACAACGTGTTCATCGTCCGCAATAGCCGCTTGCTGACGCCGCCGTGCAGCGAGGGGGCGCTGGAGGGCATCACCCGCGAATTGGTGCTACAGTTGGCGCAGGATAACGGCATCGAAACCAGAGAGCAACCCTTGGGCGTGTACGACCTGTATGCCGCCGACGAATGTTTCTTGACCGGTACAGGCGCGGAACTGATTCCGGTCGCCAGTATCGACTGCCGATCAATGCCTGGTTGCCCCGGACCGGTGTTTCACCAATTGCAACAGGCCTTTCAGCGAACCATCACCGAAGGGTGCGGAGGCGAAATATGAATTTTCTGGAAAATTTGCTGTTGCAGGCGCGTTACAGCCAATGGGTCAACCAGCGTTTGTACGACGCTTGCGCCACCTTGCCGGACAACGAACGTAAGCGGGATTGCGGCGTATTTTTTCATTCCATCCACGGCACCTGGAACCATTTGCTGCTGGGCGACCGCGTCTGGCTGGCGCGGTTGCAAGGTCAACCGGTGCTATACCAACGCTTGGATTTGGAGCTTTACGCCGATTTCGGCGAATTGCGGGCGGCGCAAACCGATTGCGACCAGGCTTTGCTGGATTGGATTCAAGGCTTGCAAACCGACGACTTGCAACGGCGCATCGCGTTTCGCAGCTTGTCCACCGGGCAGGACAAAGTGTTGGCCGTGGCAACCATGTTGACCACCTTGTTCATCCACAAAACCCACCATCGTGGCCAAATCACCGCGCTGTTGAGCCAGTGCGGTTGCGACTACGGCGACATCGATTTTATCTGCGCGCCGTTTGTCGACTAATCTTGCACTTTTTAACTTTTAGGATCATTCCCAATGACTGAATCAGCGTTCCCAATTGCCGCCGTGGCGGATCAAGTGACGCCGCGCGCAAGAAAATCGTTGTATCCGCAAGCCATTTTGGACGTGCATGGCGCCCGGCTGGAAGGTCGGGAGAAGCGGGCGTTAGGCGATTTGTTCGGCCTGCAAAACTTCGGTGTCAATCTGACCAAGTTGGAACCCGGCGCGATTTCCGCGTTGCGCCATGCCCATGCCAAACAGGACGAGTTCATCTACATCTTGCAAGGTTGCCCTACCTTGTACACCGACGCCGGCCTGGTGCCGTTGTCACCCGGCATGTGCGCCGGCTTCAAAGCCGGCAGCGGAGATGCCCACCGGTTGGTCAACAAAACAGAGAGCGACGTCGTCTATCTGGAAATCGGCGACCGCACTGCGGGAGATCAAGTCGTCTACCCCGATGACGATTTGCAGGCGGCGTTTGTCGATAATATCTTTCGGTTTGCCCATAAGGATGGGACGCCGTATTGAGGGTTTTGAATTTTGTCGCCGCCAAGGCGGGCGATCACGTTACATTGGCATACGAACCTTACATGCAAATCCCCCTGTCACTACAAGGCAAACGGCTGCTTAACTGGATGGCGTGGCACGCGGCAAGGATTTGGCCGCCATCGCTACGGCTTACGATGCATCCGGCATCGTCGATCGGCCGTCGCCGGAAACCTTGGCGAAACTGCGCCTTGCCAACTACGTGGTTTGCAGCGATTTGCTGCGCTCGGTCGAATCGGCCCATGCGCGGGGGGAGGCAATTTGCATGGAGCGGATAGCTTGTTTCGCGAATCGGCGTTGCCGTATTTCGGCTGCGGTCCAGCTGAGTTGGGGAAGTGGTTTGGGGAGTAGGGGGATGAATACGGCCCGGTCATTAATGGTCTGCGTGTGAATGTAAAACTCCAATTGCGTAGAATGGCAGGATTACGGAATAGTAGTGGCGGGTGACACTGAGTAAAACCAAACTCTTACAGTCGAACGCTCCGTCTGATTCAATGCCTGAAGTTTGATCTAGACCAGCTACTGTTACTTGATCCCGATGATATACAGAAAGGAAAATCAGATGCAGTTAAGGCTTTATCGCGGCGATGTAAATTTAGCGGTGGATATGCTGTTAACCATCTATTTCCTTGTTATGCTTTACAGAGAACATTATGGAAAATCCATATGAACCATTTCAGCCAACTTTGACGCAATCAGGCTTAATCGCGTTTGGCCTTTCTCTAAAGTCCACGGCTGCATGTATTTCTTTGCGTGGGATTGTTCATTCGTATCTGCAAATTGAAGCAACAATGCCCACTCTTTATCCAATTATTCCAGATGGCACTCAAGCGATTTTTATTTCTCCTAATGGATCGCTACTGAGTGGGCCCCGTTTACAAGCCTGCGATCTACAAATTCTCGATGCCGGAGAGTATTTTGGAATTTGGTTTTATCCCGGGGGACTGCGTCATTTTGTTAACTTAGATGTTTCGGAAATAAAAGATCAATTTGTGGATGATAGTTGTCTTTCATGGAGTGGCTTTGATGATCTTTATAACCGCATTTATCAAAACAATAACTTCCGTGATCGAGCAGCCGTCTGTGAGCAATGGCTGTTAAGTAACCTCAACAAACTTCCAATAAATCAATTCGATCATGCATTGAATCTGATATATCAATCGTTTGGCAATATAAGAATTAGTGGATTAACCAAATTGGTAGGGTGGAGTGATCGCCATCTAAATCGATTATTTCACCGAAACACGGGTTTGAGCACAAAAGAATTCGCACAGACTATTCGCATTCAACATGCATGCAAGCAGATGTATTCGGTACAAGCTTCTTCATCAAATACGCATCATGACCTTGGGTATTTTGATCAATCCCACCTGATAAAGAACTGGAATAAGTTCCTGCTTTCAAGCCCGAGCACCTTTTGGGAGCGATTCAAGTCCGATTTTTACAATAGCTGATCTCTGGAATTTGAAAAAATTACGTTTTTTGCCTACTCGGAGGCCAGAATGCGTTTTTCAAATACAGAAATTTTGGAAATGACTAAAGGAAAATTTTTTGGTAAAGGCAATGCCCAACTGCCGAATTCCTTTATGTTGATGATCGATGAGATTACAAATATTACTAACAATGGAGGAAACTATGATAAAGGTCAACTTGATGCCAACCTGAAAATTCAGTCAGAGCATTGGTTTTTTAGTTGCCACTTTCAGGGGGATCCCGTCATGCCCGGTTGCTTAGGTCTTGATGCATTGTGGCAATTGCTTGGGGTATATCTCGGGTGGTCTGGATTACAGGGTAAAGGGAGGGCTTTGGGTGTCGGCAAGGTCAAATTTACGGGCCAAATATACCCTGATGCCGGATCCATCCAATATCAATTACATATAAAACGTATTTTTAAGAAACCCATGCCGATAGGAATTGCAGATGGTATTGTTGTACACAAAGGTAAGGCTAGGCGGATTCAAAAGTGAAGTGCAACACCTAAATGCTAGTAAGGTGTGCACATGGAAACTCTCTCAAAATGTTATAAACAACTTCAACCTGAAGAGCGTCTGACCCTCAGCAGCTTGAAGCAACAAAACTACAGTATTCGAGCCATGGCGCGGATTCTTCAGCGTCCGGCCAGTACGGTTAGCCGGGAGCTTCGTCGAAATGGCCGCGTGGATCATTACAGCAGTGTCGAAGCACAACAATCCTGTCAGTCTCGCCGTCGTCAATCTCGTCCCCGACAGAAGTTGGCTGCCGATGGTCTATTGTTTGGCGTCATGCAGCATTTTCTGCGGCTACGCTGGTCGCCAGAGCAGATCGCTTTGGTACTCTCGCATCTCTATCCCAAAGGCCATGAATATCGCGTGTCACACGAAACCATTTACAACTGTATCTATGCCCAGCCCGTCGGCGAACTTCGCCGTGAGCTGATTGCCTGTCTGCGCCAGGCCAAAAACAAGCGAGTACCCCGTAGTAAAGGTCAAGATCGCAGAAGCCACATTCCCGATATGCTCAGCATCCATCTGCGCCCACCGGCGATTGAGGATCGGCAGTTTCCCGGACATTGGGAAGGCGACCTGATCAAAGGCGCAGGCAATGCCAGTGCGGTCGGCACCTTGGTCGAGCGCACCAGTCGCTTGGTGATGCTCATCAAACTACCCCATCCAAAGCCTGCCAGCGCTGCCCATGTACTCCAGGCTTTTACCGATAAACTCAATAGCATTGCTCAACCCATGCGTCTCAGCATGACCTACGACCAAGGCCGAGAGATGGCTTTGCATAAAATGCTCACGGCACAAACCGGCATTGCCGTGTACTTCTGCGATCCGCATAGCCCCTGGCAACGCGGCTCCAACGAAAATATGAATGGCCTCGTTCGCCAGTATTTGCCGAAAGGAACCGATCTTTCCGGCTACACTCAGCAACAACTCGATGCGATTGCCGATGAAATTAACGCTCGTCCCAGGAAAGGGCTCGGTGTACGATGCCCTCTGGCTGTCTACAGGGAACTGCTTTTGAACAGTTCGCAGCTGTCAACTCTCATTCATTAATATCGCGGTGTTGCACTTCACTTTTGAATCCGCCCTATATATCATGCTGAAGACCTTAGAGTAGGACTAATAAATTGATATTTATAATATTTTTCCTAACAATCTCTTCGAGAGGGACGCGGTGATCGCTCGGCGCTTTTAGCCGGTTTCACCGTGTAGTGCCGCCTCAATTCAATCGCTAGGCATTTCGGAGTTGACTTCCCGAAACTTGTCTGGGACGATCAGACTATGAATATAGACTTTGTGCGCCAATCTTTTCGAATTATTTTCATCATTCTATAGGAATGGTGGGTTTTGACGCGTCAGTAGTTTTTCAAACCCGCCCAAGAGGCGGGTTTTTATTATCAGCTTCTTGGGCTTTAGCTAAAGCCATAGGAGGCAACATGAAAAAAGTAGCAATATTTGGTAATGCGGGAGGAGGCAAGTCTACGTTGGCTAAGCACTTGGCCGAAGCCACTAGCCTTCCCTTATATTCTCTGGACAAAATAAAGTACCAGGCCGGGGGCGGAGAAGTCCCTCATGCTGAATATCTCAACATCCATTCTGGTCTCTTAAGCCAGGAAGAATGGATCATTGATGGATTTGGTTGTGTCTCATCCGCATGGGAACGTTTCTCTGTTACCGATACCTTAATTTTCATCGATCTACCGTTATTAACACATGGGATGTGGGTGACAAAACGGTTACTAAAAGGTTTATTTGTAAATCCGGAAGGTTGGCCTGATAACAGCCCAATATTAAAAGGGACGCTTAATAGTTACCGGGTTCTTTGGCTGTGTCATAGAAAGTTGACCCCCGCATACCGACAACTTGTCTTTGACTCTATGAAATCAAAGAAAATTCATCACTTGAGGTCACCACGTGCCATTAGAGAGTTTCTAAATGATTTTCGGTCGGAATAATAGTTTGATCTTGCCCGGATTTGACGGACACTCAACTAAGCGACTTTTTTAGCTTCAAAATTTTCCGGGCTGATATAGCCTAATTTGGAATGAAGCCGTTTTCGATTGTAATACACTTCGATATATTCGAATACTTGGTACTTGGCTGCTGATCGGGTTAAAAACCGTTCACCATGAATCGCTTCGACTTTAAAGCTGTGGTTCCAGCTTTCCATGGCGGCGTTGTCATAGCAATCGCCTTTCTTGCTCATGCTGCAAACCAATTGGTGTTTGGTGAAAAGCTTCTGGTAGGCGGCAGAGCAATACTGGCTACCCCGATCCGAATGGACAATGACGCCTTTTGGCATCCGGTGGCGCCATAACGCCATGATCAGGGCATCACAAACCAGCGTTGCCGTCATGCGTTCGGAGATTGCCCAACCGATCACTCGGCGTGAATAAAGCTCAAGCACAACCGCTAAATACAGCCAACCTTCTTCCGTCCAAATATAGGTAATATCCGACACCCATTTTTGATCGGGGCCGTCTGCCGTGAAATTTTGTTCTAACCGATTCGGTGCGACCGGTAACGAGTGGTTGCTGTTCGTTGTCGCCTTGTATTTCTTAGCCGCTTTCGCTCGCCAGCCATGGCTTCGCATGATTCTGGCTACCCGGTGTCGGCCTGCTGATTTTCCTTCGTCTTGTAGTCGCCGAGTGATTCTGGGTGAACCGGGACGGCCTTTCTCATCCTCAAAAATACGTTTAATATCATTGGCTAGCAGTTTATTAGCTTCGCCTCTATTGGAAAGTGGCCTATGCTTCCAGTCGTAATAGCCACTCCGTGAGACCGCTAACATGCGACACTTGAGTCCCACAGGAAATTGATCTTCATTGGCTTTGATCATGGCGTACTTCACTTGGGCTGTTTGGCAAAGTACGCTGCCGCCTTTTTTAAAAAGGCGACTTCCTCTTCCAGGCGGGCGTTTTCTCGTTTAAGCCGCGCCATTTCAGCCTGCTGTAGCTTTTGATCTTCGAAGGGCTGTCCCGTTTGGCGACGTTTGGCTCGCCAGTTGTACAGCATCGATTCGGCAAGCCCTAAATCTTTGGCCACCTTGGGTATGCCATCCTTGTCGGCACGCTCCAGGGCCTGTTCTTTAAACTGCGCGGTATATTTGTTGCGTACAACTGGGGTTTTGGTTTCATCTTGGGCTTTCATGATTTTCCTCGGGGTTAGAGATTACTCTCTTAGCCGAGTGTCCGCTAGATCGGGGCAAGATCAGTCATCACGTTGGCATGTCTAACAATCGAGTAAACTTGGACTGTCCAAAGCCGCTTCGCTTTGCTCTGCGCCTTTGGACAACGAGTTACAGGAAGCGTTAGATGCCTGCTGACACCACGTCATCATACAAGGGTGCGGTAAACAACGTGTACCACATCGCTCAAGATTGGTGCGGTTCGTAAACTCATCGCACCCTACATTCGCTTATGGTTGGGTCGTTGCCATCAGATTTTTCTTTTCGCCTGTCCGCTTCTGGCCAAACTGACACAATCAGATAAGTATTTGAGCATGAGGACCGAGCGAATACCGAAGCGTATGCGCACGAACGAAGGCCTCCCATTCCTCCGATACGCCCAACTATTCCGGGTTACGCTCACTAACGTTTTGCCGATTTCTCCGCTTCGACTTCGAGCAAGACCATCGCCACATGGGCTTTGCCATCCGCGCATAACGGCACTTGATCAAGATAACTCGAACAAACCGCATCGATAAACGACTCCCTAAGGTCTTCAGGAATCCGTTGCGTGTAAGGCAGCCAGGTGGTTCGAATCCAGCTTGCCAGACCTTCCCGTCCGTCGTGGCTCATATCCTTGGCGACGAGCTCGAGCCGTTTAACGTTAAAGCCGGCAGCGTCCAGCATCACTTGGTATTCATCGACCGCTGAAAAGGTATACGGAAACTCGAAGCCGATAAAATACCGCGACCATGGCGCCGAATCCTTGACTCGGTCAATCGCCGCCCGCATGCCGGCGGCATCGTCTTGTCCGCCCATGCGCAGCAGGATTTTGCCGCCGGTTTTCAAGCTGCGGTATAAACCGTCGATCACCGGTTGATGTTGCTTGACCCAATGCAGCACCGCGTTGGAGAAAACCACGTCAAAACACTCGGTAAAGCTCAAACTCCCGGCATCCATGACCCGGAACGACAGGTTGGGATGTTGCTGGTCCGGGTATCGGCCTTGGGCCAGCGCTATCATCGCTGCCGAGTTGTCGATGCCGACCACCGTGCCGCGGTCGACGATTTTGGCGATTTCCGCAGTGACTTTGCCGTCGCCGCAACCCAAGTCCAGTACATTTTCGCGGCCGCTCAACTGCAATTGCGCAATCAGTTCTTTCGCCCATTGCTGTTGGGCTTGCGAGTTTTGGGCATAATCCTGGGCATTCCAACGGTAAGTATTCAATGTTATCTCCTGTTTCACGTTATAAGGTTTGCGGCTGGCATGTTGTTTGAGTTAAACCCGGCGATTTAATGGCGTGTGCTTGCAAAAAGCCGGTATCGTTGGCCAAACGATTGCAGCCGCTGATCAGCGCCTTGATCGATGCGCTGACAATGTTGCCGTCCATGCCGATGCCATAGGCGGTTTGGCCGTTCTCAGTAGCCAGTTCGACAAAGGCGCAGGCCTGGGCATCGCCGCCGCTGCCGGTCGAGCGTTCCTCGTAGCTGCACACCGACACTGCGCCGCCGAGCGAGCCTAAAGCCTGGACGGCCGCGGCTATCGGCCCGTTACCCACGCCGATTAAGGTGCGCGGTTCGCCGTCCAACTCGATTTGCAGTTGTATGCCTTGTCCTTGCGCATGCTCGTACAATTGATGGCTCAGGTAACGCATAGGCTTTGCCACATCGAGATAAGTCTGGGCAAATAGCTGCCACAACTGTTCCGCGCCGATTTCGCCGCCTTGGCGGTCGGCATGGCCTTGCACCACTTGCGAAAACTCCACCTGCAAACGGCGCGGCAGTACCAGACCATAATGGCTTTCCAGCAAATGGGCGATGCCGCCCTTGCCGGACTGGCTGTTGATGCGGATTACCGCGTCGTAACCGCGGCCGACATCGGCCGGATCGAACGGCAGATAGGGCACATTCCAGACGCTATCTGGCTGCCGCGCGGCAAAGCCTTTCTTGATCGCATCCTGGTGCGAGCCGGAAAACGCGGTGAACACCAACTCGCCGGCATAGGGTTGGCGCGGCGGCACGGCCAAACCGGTGCAAGCCTCGAAATTACGTACAACTGCATTGATGTCCGAAAAATCCAAGCCCGGAGCGATGCCTTGGGTATAAAGATTCAACGCCAGCGTCACCAAATCCACATTGCCGGTACGTTCGCCGTTGCCGAACAAGCAACCCTCGACGCGCTCGGCGCCGGCCATCATCGCCAGTTCGGCGGCGGCTACCGCCGTGCCGCGGTCGTTGTGCGGATGCACACTGAGAATGACGCTGTCGCGGCGGGCGATATGACGATGCATCCATTCGATCTGGTCGGCGTAGACGTTCGGCGTTGCCGTTTCCACCGACGACGGCAAATTCAAGATGATCTTGTTGTCCGGCGTCGCGCCCCAGGCGGCGCTGACCGCATCGCACACCTCCACGGCAAAATCCGGCTCGGTGGCGGTGAAGGTTTCCAGGCTGTATTGCAAGCGCCATTGCGTTTGTGGTTGTTCGGCGGTCAATTGTTTGACCAGCTGCACAGCATTGACGGCCATCGCCAATACTTCGGTTCGGCTCATACCCAATACCAGTTCACGAAACGGTTGGGAGGTTGCATTGACGATATGGACGATGGCCGAACGTGCGCCGTGTAAGGCTTTGACCGTTCGGCGCAACAACGGCTCGCGGGCATGGCTGAGCACTTCGATGGTCACGTCTTCGGGTATCAATGCGCCGTCTATCAAGCTGCGCACGAAATCAAAATCGGTTTGCGAGGCTGACGGAAACGCCACTTCGATTTCCTTGAAACCGATGGCGCACAAGGTGCGGAACAGGCGCAATTTGCGTTCGGCGTTCATCGGTTCGAACAAAGCCTGGTTGCCGTCGCGCAAATCGGTGCTCATCCAGATCGGCGCTTGAGTAATCGTGCGGTTTGGCCATTGCCGGTCGGCAAGCGCCACCGGCGGGAATGGGCGATATTTGCGGGAAGGATCGGTCAACATGGCAGCTTACTCTCGGTAAATGGGATGCCGATAAGATAAGCCAAACCGTCCGCTAGGCGATTGCGTTTATGCTATCTAAAATGCCAATCATTGATAGAATGTTGCCAATGTTTATAGAAATACGATGGTTAGTTGTTTTGCTATGACAATAGGGGATATTTTATGGAACTGGATCGATACGACATTCAAATCTTGAACATCCTGCAAGCCGACGGCCGTATCAGCAACCAGGAACTAGCGGACCGCATCGGCCTGTCGCCGTCACCTTGCTTGCGGCGGGTGAGGGCGTTGGAGGAGGGCGGCCTGATCGTCGGCTATCGGGCACTGTTGGATGCCAAAGCCTTGGGATTGACGCTGATGGCCTTGATCCACATTTCGATGGACCAACACACGCCGGAACGTTTCAGCGCCTTCGAAGCGGCGATTGCCTGCATTCCGGAAGTGATGGAATGCCTGCTGATCACCGGCCAGACAGCCGATTATCAGCTCAAGGTTATGGTCAGGGATTTGGATGCCTACCAGGAATTGCTGTTGAAACGCATCACCGGTATTCCAGGCGTCAGCGGGGTGCATACCAGCTTTGTGTTGCGGCGGGTGGTGGATAAGACGGCGTTTCCGGTCGGGGCATGATTGTTCCGACCTCATTACTCGCGGAGTTTGCTAACATCGCAAAACACTGAGTCAGCCCGTCACGCAAAAATGAACATCGCAATCATCGCTCAACGCGCAACTACTTTCGATGTCAGAGTCTGCCTTGGCGCAGGCTCAAGGCCGCACTGTTAAAACGTTTGACTGTAATTGGCTCGCCTAATACCATCCACCCACCAAATCAGCTCTGGTAAAAACCTCAAAGCACCAAACCCACGGCTTGTAATCTTGCTGGCCAATTAATCGACGATCACCCCGTCAAGGATCAGATGAAAACCTATTTGATTTGTTTAAGCGCGATACTGCTTTTGCTTTGCGGTTGCGCCGGTTCGCCGCCGTTAAAGCCGGATACCGTGCCACGCGGCGATTATAGTTACCTGAAGACTCATCTGACCTGGTTGATTGAACGGGAAATGTCCGAACAGGATGTGGAAGGTTTGAGCATCGCCGTGGTCGACGATCAGCAGATCGTCTGGTCCCAAGGTTTCGGCTATGCCGATCAAGCCAGGCAGTTTGCCGCGACACCGGAAACGGTTTATCGAACCGGCTCCATCTCCAAGCTTTTCACCGATACGCTGGTGATGCAACTGGCCGAGCAAGGCAAGCTGGATATTGATCGGCCTTTGCAAACCTATCTGCCTAATTTCGCGATCAAAAGCCGCTTCCCGGACGCCGGACCTATTACGGCGCGCAATATCATGACGCATCATTCCGGCTTGCCGGGCGATAGGGGGAATGGCATGTGGTCTAAGACTCCAGCGCCGTTCAGTCAGCTTGTCGACACGCTGAAAGACGAAT
>Ga0172378_10000203_pt1 | contig 49082 bp, 34 predicted proteins | sample GrowelOW332metaG_FD_119755 | JGI IMG/M metagenome (GOLD analysis project Ga0172378, IMG submission 119755) | Groundwater microbial communities from an aquifer near a municipal landfill in Southern Ontario, Canada - Pumphouse #3_1 metaG | ecosystem: Environmental > Aquatic > Deep subsurface >...
GAAGAGGATTGAAGCAGTCCGCCATTGACTAATAGTTGATCGAGAACCCCCCACTCACCTTGATAGTTATGGGTGCCTAGCGCTTCTCCTTTGTTGGCCATCAGGTTATAAAGAGATGTGGCATGTATAGGTGACTTGGGTGTTGTGGCATGCAGTATCTGCACAAGCGAAGCATTGGTAGGATAGTCGTTAAAATCGCCCATGATAATAATCTGCGGAGTTGTACGCTCACTATAAAGGGAGTCAACATATTGTTTCAAAACACTAGCGGCTTTTAAACGAGCAGGTTCACTAGCAGCTGCCCCACCTCTACGAGAGGGGAGATGACAGACAAACACATCGAGCGAATCGCCGGTTAAGAGCAGACCTGTTACATGGAGTATATCGCGAGTTGGGGTATGATGAAGAGCATCCAACGGGATATATAGGGTGTCGTGCGCTAAATAACGAAACTGGTCGCGTTGCCACAAGAGGGCAACATCAATACCTCGTCTATCGGAGGAGTGGGTCATCACATAGCGATAGCCCTGCTCCTTTAATCCTGCATAATAGACAAGCTGTTTCATCACATAGTCGTTTTCTACCTCACACAGGCCAACTAACGTGGGAGCTTGCCATCCACCAATGGCGGTTATCACTTGTGCTATATGGTTCCGCTTTTCTTTAAACCGACCATAATGCCATGCACGTAGGGAGTTAGGCATAAATTCGGTATCTAGTTTTAGGGTATCGTGTTTACAATCAAAATAGTTTTCTACATTGTAAAACATAACACGAAAGGGGGGCTGAGCCAACACTGAAAAAGAGAGGCTAACAAAGAGGCTGAACAGAAGGGTGCTGCGACTAAAACAACGGAAATAAACCATAGGGATACTGCTCATAAATCGGGTTCTAATTACAGTTAGAGAGAAAGTGCTTAAATCAACTTGTAAGAGGGATTTAAGTAGAGCTAAAGTAATCAATAAGATGGATATATACAACGACTGATTGGCGAAATTTTACAAAAAATAATTTTCTCACGAAGAGATTTGACCTTTAATCAGTAGAAATACGCATTTCTATAAAGAGAACTAGGTTAGAAATAGCTATTGGGATTCGACCTTCCGTAATGGAAAAGTAGTTTTTATAAAGAGGGTTAGATTAGACTTTTCTATTGGAAGTTGACTTTTATTAGTAGAAAAGCACGCATAAAGGGCTGTTAAACCATTTATGTTATGTTATCGCAAAGCGATAGTATGGATTTTATATCCACTTAACAGAGCGATATCTAGCAACATCTACTCAGCCGTGGGAATAGGAGTATATTCATAGCAACCAGCATCGGGTTGCCCATCGAGTAAACGGTCGCGACCTAATAAATCTAGCGGATAGGGTTGTGCAACAATAGGAGAGGCTATATTTCTAGCTAACGACTCTTCGGATAACTGGAAATCGTACTTAAACTCGTTGTCAGGATTAATCGTTAGGAAGTTCTTGTCACCATAAAGGTCGCCCGATGCTTTGGCATCCCAGACACAATCTATGTAATGGGTTAACTCTTCCGTATAAGTGGAGCTCTGCTCATTCAGCTTTGTGTTAACTAACGACGAGGAGAACTGATAGTTAAAAGGAACAGTTTCCTCCGAAGAACGCTCACCAGACAACTCATCAGAGAAGCTACCGGTGATTATACTATTTGTAAAATCGGCCTTTAGCAGGGGATAATCTATTGCATTATGCGTGTTTGCTATCTTCACTGCTGTTCCTTCTCTAGCTGCCCAATGAAAGAAATTTGCAATGGTGCAATGTACAAAGGAAACAGCACCACCAATCACAGAAACGACTTGACTACCGGCATTGGTGAGCTCGGAGTTGATCACATCTACCTGACTATTAGTCGTGGATAAAACAGTTGTACTCATGTTGTGCACCACTGAATTCTGAAGGAGTAGTTTGGGTTGACTAACATCCGATGAGTCACATTGAATGCCATAGATACCACCTCTTAAAGCAACGTGATTCAGCTTGTTTTGATAACTCGACGCAAAAAATTGAACTCCACCCCACTGACCAGGTACATTGCCATAGGGCAAATAGGAAAAAAGATTATCCATACGGTCGCCTAAAAAAGTGACAGGCTGCTCTTGTGTACCTGTTGCAACCAGTGTTCCATAGACTTTACAATCAATCTTATCGTGAAAATAGAGCTGTGTGCCTGCCGCTAATGTTAGCGTTGCTCCTGCATTAACACGCAGACTATCGTAAATCAAAATAGGACGTTTTGAGGTAAACGTGGTATCTTCCTGAATCTCTTTGCCCCTTAAAATCAAAACATCTTGACCATAGGCCATAAGCTTCATATCTTGCACACTTCCACTGCTGAGCTCAAACACTAAAGAGTCTTTTACTAAGATGGGGTTATCTTTATCTAAAGGATTAATATTGGCTTGCACAAAAATATAGAGACTGTCTTGTTTACGAATCTCGATATCTTGAAAAGTAGTGCCCGACTGCCCATCGATATTCACACTAAAGCCTGAACGACTGGCATCGGCCAACGTGACAGAACGAATATGGATATGCTCGTTACTACGGTTATAGACTTTTGCTACTTGTGTGGAGGAACCAATGGTGGTAAATACGGTCTCAAAGTTAACCGTATCACGTTGAAACGATAATTGCACACTGGGGTTGGTGGTATATAAAGTGGTATCATCGCATCCTCCAAGAAGAGGAAACAACAAAACAATAACTAGTGCTAGGAGAATCGATTTTTCTGTTTTCATGTGCTGTATAACTAATAATAGTCAACCAATCTCATTTACAGAGGACAGTTGACTATTATTAAACGTTGTAAGAAGCCGTTTATTTTACTTTGCGGCTGGAATATTTTTTAATACATGTAGTAGATGATCCCAGAATTTGGCTACTGTTGGTATTAACATGCGCTCATCAGGAGAATGAACACCACGTAAAGTAGGGCCAAAGGAAACCATATCTAACGATGGATATTTCTCTAAGAAAAGACCACACTCAAGTCCTGCATGAATGGCTTTTACTTCTGGTTCTACACCGAATACTGCTTTATAAGATGCCACAGCAACGCGTAAAATAGCAGAGTCTGGATTTGGATTCCAGCCGGGATAACCCTCGCCAGATTTAACCTCAGCATCAGCTAATTCAAAAGCAGCAGCTACACTAGCATTGACATCCTCTTTTGAGGAGTTAACAGAGCTACGTTGACTGGTTTGAACAGTTATAACCCCTGGCTCATTCATCTTAATAGAGGCTAAATTGTTAGAGGTTTGTACAAAGTCTTTGATCTCTTGACTCATAGCAAACACACCATTCACTACGGCGTGAAGAGATAATAACAATTTCTTAGCAACTGCTTTCTCAATGGCGGGCGATGGAGTGGGGTGAGATTGCAATACAAACTGCATAAACTCCTCTTGTTGTGCATATTCCTTTTCCATTGCAGCAGCAAAGAGATTGAAATCCACACGAATAGCCTCTTTAAAGGTAGCAGGAATTGCAGCAATTGCATATCCTTCGCGAGGAATAGCATTGCGTAGATTACCACCCTCTATCTTACATAAAGACAATGGATATTTCTTCATCGATTGCAACAAGAAACGAGTCAACAGTTTATTTGCATTGGCGCGTCCTTTGTCAATATCATCACCAGAATGACCACCAACAAGTCCTTTTACATCTATTCTAAAGAAAAAATAATCTTCGGGGACAGCTTCCTCTTTATAATGGAATTTAGCTACAGTGTCTATACCTCCAGCACATCCGATAAAAAGCTCACCCTCATCTTCTGAGTCCAAGTTAATTAGGATAGACCCATCCATAAAGCCCTCTTTTAGTGCAAATGCACCTGTTAAGCCTGTCTCCTCGTCGATGGTAAACAAACATTCTAACGGACCATGCTCTATGGTAGTAGAAGCTAATATGGCAAGTTCAGTAGCAACACCAATACCATTATCCGCTCCTAATGTTGTGCCCTTTGCTCGTAACCAATCGCCATCTACATAAGTCTCAATAGGGTCCACATTGAAATCGTGTTCCACATCTGCATTCTTTTCGCATACCATATCGATATGCGATTGCAAAATAACTCCTTGCATCTTTTCGCATCCCTTGGTGGCTGGTTTCTTGATCAATACATTTCCTACTGCATCGACTTTTGTTTCCAATTGATGCTTAGCACCAAATTCTTTTAAATAGGCTACTATCTTTTCCTCATGCTTAGAGGGGCGAGGAACTTGGCATATTTCATCAAAATAATGAAATACCTCTGCTGGACGTAATGTTTCTTTTTCCATACTAATAATATGTTTTTATTCTTCTTGCGAAGTGATTCTTGCTAATTTTACTTAATTTGAGCGAAGATAAGCAATATAAATGTGTTTTTTTTAGAAAAAAACGTGCTTTCTTCGTACAAAGATATATATTTGCAATACAAAATCAATATAAATGCTTGGATATATTCTTACAATACTACTAATTCTGGGGCTATGCGTTGGCTTATTAGGAATAAAAATCTTTTTTGGAAAGGGAAGATTTAAAATTTCACATGTCAGCAGTAGTAAAGAACTGAGAAAACGAGGAATTGGATGTGCTCAATCTCAAGATAGAGATGCACGAAGTGCAAAGAAATGGAAGGTAAACGTACACAAGAACAGTTAACATTAACACATTATACTTACTCATGAGAAAAAATAATTTACTTATTAAGGGCGCATTAGCGACTATTGTTTTTACATTGTTGGTTCAATGTAAGCCTTCTGATAATCAAAACATCTCTACTAAAACAGTAAACAATGAAGGCAATCCTTCTTCTCTTTCTATTGTTTTTGTAGAAACAGACTCTTTGTTATCAAAATATGACTATTCTGTTGAATTAACAGAGATGATGATTAAGAAAGAGGAAAATATTCGTGCAACACTAAATGAAAAGAGCACCAACCTACAAAAGGAGGCACAAGATTTTCAACGTAAATTACAAAACCAAGCCTTTGCTACTAGAGCTAGAGCCGAACAAGAGAATAACAGACTTGTAAAAAGACAAAAAGATTTACAAGAGCTCAACAATCGCTTGAGAAATGAGCTAGCTGCTGAGAACCAAAAAAACAGTTTACAGTTACAAGACTCTATCCGTACTTTCTTAAAAGAGTATAGTCAGAAAAAAGGATACGATTTTATCTTAAGTAATTCTGGTTTAGATAATATACTTTATGGAAATAAAGCACTAAACATTACAGACCAAGTAGTGAAGGAATTGAACAAAAGATATAGTCCTTCTTCTATGAAATCAAAAAAATAATCTTCCCAGAAAATAGACCCGTAGTATAAACAGGATCTACTGAAAATAAAAGATAAAAAAATCGTTGTAAGTTTTACTTACAACGATTTTTTTTATTTCGTTTACCATACCTTTTCATCGCTCTGACACACACCTCGCCCCATCTAAGATTCAAAGAGGTTATTTGTTTTTCTTTTCAATTGCGGAGATTCTAAACACAGCATAAATCTCTATAAAGGCAGCTACCGACAAAGATAGGAAAGCCTCATTATTATGCGTTGTAAACAATAATACGCCGGTCAACAACAATAATGCACCGCCAAAAGAAAGTTGTTTATACAATCGTTTTAATACTATATTCTCCCCTTTATATTGGTCTACTAACTGAAAAAAAGCAAACATAACAGCACCTACACAATAAATGTAACGCGACCATGTCCACTCTGTCATTAGCGTAGCGGCTCCTAACAAAAGAAGTACTCCTCCTATTTGTTGTATCATTAACTTTGCACTTTTCATATTTTACTAGGGTTCATGGATGATAAATATATCTTGATCCTCTCTTTTCATATTGTATTTCTCTATAGCAATACGCTCAATCACTTCGCGAGAAGTAGAAAGCTGCTTTACAATACGGTCGTCTCGGTCATAATTAGATTGGTAGAGCTCTATCTCTTGACGCAGTTCTTTTATATACCTCTTATTTTGCATACGAACAGATATACTATTTTCATCGATGTAAAATATATATACACCAAAAAGAAGCAGCAGCACTACATAACATAATGCTCTACTAAAATAGGGATGATTATATAATTTTTTCATAAAAAGAGCGTAATAAGACTCTCGCAAAGATAGTATTTTTAGGAAGAAGAATAGCAAAATGATTAAAATAAAATGTACATTTGCACCTGTAGATAAAAACATGAATTGAGCATATGAATAATTATATTGTATCCGCAAGAAAATACCGTCCCTCCAGTTTCGACACTGTTATTGGACAACCAGCACTTACTACCACTCTAAAAAACGCTATCGCAACAAACAAACTAGCACATGCTTATTTGTTTTGTGGACCAAGAGGTGTAGGAAAAACAACCTGTGCACGTATCTTTGCTAAGACAATCAATTGCTTAAATCCCACTAAAAATGGAGAGGCATGCAATAGTTGCGAATCCTGTCTTGCCTTTAAAGAACAACGCTCCTATAATATCTATGAACTAGATGCAGCCTCCAATAACTCCGTAGAAGATATACGTACGCTTATTGAACAGGTTCGTATTCCACCACAGATTGGGAAATATAAGGTCTATATCATAGATGAGGTTCATATGCTATCGCAAGCTGCTTTTAATGCTTTTCTTAAAACATTAGAAGAACCACCGCATCATGCCATTTTCATTTTAGCTACAACCGAAAAGCATAAGATTTTACCTACCATCTTATCTCGCTGTCAGATTTACGATTTCTCCCGTATTAGTGTAAATGATATAGTAGATTATTTGCAAAAAGTGGCAGACAAAGAGGGCATTGAAACAGAAGCAGAAGCGTTAACGGTTATTGCACAAAAAGCGGATGGAGGGATGAGAGATGCACTCTCTATCTTTGACCAAGTGGTTAGCTTTTCTGGGAAAAAAGTAACCTATAGCTCGGTAATAGCTAATCTTAATGTATTGGATTATGAATATTATTTCAAGCTTGTCGATTTTATTCTAGAAAACAAGTATAAAGAGTGTCTACTGCTACTCAATGAGATTTTAAGCAAAGGATTTGATGGTAATCACTTTATTACTGGATTAGGAGCACATTTTCGCGACTTGTTAGTAAGTAAAGATGAAGCAACTCTACCTCTATTAGAGGTTGGCCAAACGTTCCGTTTAAAATACCAAGACCAAGCTAAGAAAAGTGAGCTGCCCTTCCTCTTTGAGGCAATCAAAATATGCAATCAATGCGACCTAAACTACAGAACAAGTAAGAACAAACGTCTATTGACAGAGATAACACTCCTTCAACTAGCACAACTCACTAAAAAAAAAAAGACTCGGATGAATTAGAGGAAGCTAAAAGCACCACGCAGCTCGATCCTATCTTTAAAAAAGAGAAAGCAGCTTCGGCGGCACCAGATAAAAAGGTCAACATAAAAACAGCTAGTCATCAACAAGCTGGTCAAACAACTAAAGCTGTAGAGGTTACCTCACCAGAAGCCAAAAGATCACCACTTCTTGAATTAAGAAAAGAACAGAAAAAGCATAAGATTAAATCGAGTATGCTCGGCGTATCTATAAAAAAGACAGTAGAAAGCATCACTAAGAAGGAGAGCTCCCCCACTACTGTACACGAGCCAAAGAATAACTATGGAGCTAAGCCTAAAGAGGAAATAGCAGTAGAAAACAATAGGAGCTATACCCTAGCCGATTTGCGCTATCTATGGCGTGAATATGCAACTCAGTTGCCACAAAAAGAGAAAGCAACAAGCGGTAGAATGATGGGAATGGAACTAGAACTCATTGACTCCACCCATTTTCTAGTTAAGGCCGATAATGAACTGGTCAAATCGACCATGAAAAAGCACAAAAAAGCGATCGAAAAACACCTACGCCAAGGATTGAAAAACGATTTGGTCAGCATGGATATACAAATTAGAGAATCATCTGAACCAACGAGAGCATATAGTAAAAATGAACAGTACAAAATGATGTGCCAACGTAATGCTAGTCTGCTTAAAATGAAAGAAGCCTTTGCGTTAGAGCTAGAATAAGACTGCTATTAGAAGAATTAATGACGTACTCTAACATCCCTATCAGATGATAAACGAAGCACTTATATCCCATCGCCAATCGGCAGGAAAGACTTAAGTTCTTGTGTTAAGATGTTTTTTTGGTTTTTTGAACTGCAGATTTATCTATCTCGATACTTGCTACACATTCTGGGAAAAGACGAATAAGAAGCACTCCTGATTTCTTCGTGGCAAAGTACTCTCCCTTATATCCCGTTAATGGACCATCCACCACCGTTACTAAATCGCCCTTCCGGAAGGGAACAGTATTGTTCACAGCAAAGCTCGTCTCTTTACACGCCATTTTAAAAGCCTCCATCTGGAAAGAGGGAATCACTAAGCTATACTTTGTAGCACAATCCATCACCAAAGAGACTTGGCAACCAACATCTTTCATTAAGGTAAGAAAAGCGTTACGTTCCACATAGATAAAAACCATGTTCTTTACTAAGGGAACAGTAACCACAACTTTTCGATCTCTTCTTTGACGAATCTCCTCCTTACAGGGTACAAAAACCTCAATAGATAGAGCTTTAAATTTCTCGGCAGTGGTCAGTTCTTGATTAGCTCTTGTTCGCACTACCAACCACTGTTTATTCTTCTCTTCCATCTATAACAGGTACATCTTAATCCTTACAAATGAGTTCTTTATTTTTTCTTCTTCACAGAGCGATCATCTCCATATTGTCCATAACTATTACCATAGCCATAACCGTAACCATAGCCATACTTATTATTCTTTCGTTTCACTCCATTAAGAACGAGAGATAGAGAAGTTAGTTTTCTAGAAGTTACAATATGGTTTAACCATTCTACATTTTTCTTATAAGATACATCTTGACGGAAAACATATAATGCAGTATCCACATATTTACCAATAACAAACGTATCACTAACTAAACCAATTGGAGCTGAATCTACCACAATATAATCGTATTGATTTCTTAGCTCAATAAACAACTCTTCTAGTCGGTAATTGGATAATAATTCAGAAGGATTAGGAGGAACGGTTCCACCATGCAATACATCTAAAGTATCCGATATAGAGGAGGTTTCAATAAGAGAGGTATAATCTAAATTAATACCCGCTAAATAGCTAGATACACCCTCCTCTTTTGTGATGCCTAAATATTTACCTATCGTAGGCTTTCTGATATCCATTCCCATAAGCAAGACACGTTTCTTGGTTAGCGACAAGCTAATAGCCAAGTTGATAGAAACAAACGACTTACCCTCACCAGGAATAGAGGAGGTAACTAATACCACTTTATGATTTGGATTAGCCAGCATAAACTGAAGATTGGTACGAACCAAACGGAAGGCTTCCACCATCTGATTGTTTACATTTGCCTCCACAGCTATCTCGTGGTTATCAAGACCTAATGGTATCTCTCCGATAACAGGAATCTTAGTTAAGCTCTCAAGCTCACGTCTATTTCTTATTTTTATATTTAATATATCAAGAAGATATACAATTCCTATAGGTATTGCAAACCCTAAAACTAGAGCAATCATATAGACCATCTTTCGCTTAGGGGATATTGGATTACCCGATGAGTTGGCGTCATCTATCACACGTGCACTATTAGCTGTAACGGCTAAAGCCAATGAATTCTCTTCTCGTTTTTGCAATAAAGATAGGAACAACTCCGATTTAATTAATTGTTGACGAGAACGTTCTGTATACTCTCTCTCTACAGTTGGCACATTATTAATTCTACTACTAAAAAGGTCCGCTTGTTTTTGAAGATCTTTCTTAGTTATAGTTAATCCTTGCTGCACACTCTTTAGAGAGGAAAGGAGATTAAAATAAAGTGCATCAACCGTGTTTTCCATGGTAATAACCGCTGGATTTTGAGACGATGATGTTCTTTTAAGACGGTCAAGTTCTAGTAATGTAGTATTGTATTTTACGATAAGCCCCTGCAAAGTAGCATCAGAAACACCAACATTAGTGGGCACTAATTTCACTTTATCTGCATTAGCCCTCATATATTCATCTAAATAGTTCACCAAATTAAGCTGTGTCTCCACCTCTACTAACTTGCTACTGTACTGACTCTTTTGTTGCAAAGAGAGTTGAGCATCCGCTTGAATATTTGTAATTCGCTCACTCTTTTTATATTTTTCTAAATCTCTATCTGCACTATCGAGCTCTAAGCTTAACTTCTTTAATCTATTATTGATAAAGATGTCCGTATTAGTGGCCACCCTATTCTTATCATTTATAGCATCTCTATTATACATATCAACAAGTCTATTCAAGAAGTCGATACCCCTTCTAACTGAATTATCTGTAATAGAGAGTTGAATAACAGAGGTTGTTTTGGATGTAGCATTTACGCCCAATCTTGCAGCATATCCACGTGCAACATTAACAGGATTTACCACAGAAATATTTATTTTACAATCTTTTTCTAGTCGATCTATATGGTTGGGATACAAAGCTAAGATACCAGCAGGTGTATGTAATAGAGCAGGTAGGCTGTCAAAAGAAGCAGTAAATTCGGTTTCATTCTGTACCCCCTCCACTTTTACCTTTCCAGTTGTGCTTACTTCTACGTGTAAAAAGATGGAACGCGATAGTGAATCCAACACATTTTCTGGAACAGATACTAGAACAGGCGATGTTTTATACAACTCTTTATCACTTACATAGCCCTCTCCACAATAGCGAGTATACAATTTTAAATCGCTCACCACCATTTTTATTAGATTCTTAGAACGAAGTAATTCAATCTCATTATCCACATTATTCTTTCCCGTGATAACACCCCAATCTTGTAGCGCATTCATTTCATCCATACCACCACCCTTCTTATCATCTTTCAGTAAGATAGTAGAAGAAACACTATAGATAGGAGTGGCATAACGTAGATAGGTAAAAGCGATTACTAAGCAAACAATAACTGAAGCTACAATCCATTTCCAATACGCGAGGTATTTAAACAATAATTCGTGGATATCAATACCTTCATTATCTAGGTTTTCTTCGTTATTATTTTGATATATATTATTTTCGATCATGACGGATATTTACTTTTAGTTAAGGATATTATACAATAGACTGGTTAGAGATATTACGATAGAGGTAGCAGAGAACCACAATGTAGTACTTTGACCGATATCCGAATTCTTCGCTTTCGATTTATTTGGCTCCACATAAAGCACATCATTTTGTTGTAAATAGAAATAGGGAGAGTTAACAATCTCCGCTTTATTAAAGTCAAGTTTAATAATCTGCTTAGCACCACTTTGGTCTTCACGAATAAGTTTTACATTGTTACGCATACCATAAACAGTCATATCTCCAGCCAAGGCTAAAGCTTCAAACACGTTAATCTTTTCATTAGCAACAGAAAAGGTACCAGGTCGTTTTACCTCACCAATCACGGAGACTTTATAGTTGATTAATCGTACAGTCACAATGGGCAATTCCTTAAAAGAAGTAGCTAATTTTTTGGTGATGAAATCTTCTGCCTGATTTTTAGTTAAGCCCGCCAATTTCAATTTGCCTAACACAGGGAAATTAACACATCCTGTATTGTCTACTAAGTAGCTCTGTAAAACAGGCTGTGAAGTCGTTACCAGTTTCATGGATACATTCTGAATAGTCGGTACAGTTAAGTTAAAAGGTACGGAAGCTTCTGGATTTGTAGAGATTACAGTAATTGACAACAAATCTTTAGGCATTATTCTAGCATCATACAATTCGGATGTAGCTGATGTTTTGAAAGTATCAGCATCAATAAGATACGGAATCTGCTTATAAGAATTACATGACGTTAGTAACACCACAAAAAGCATTATGCATACATTAAAACGAGTCCTCATATTTTTATATTTTTATATTTAATCAAATTTTGGTCAAAGATAAAAGAAATAATCTACATAAAGCTAAAACAGCCTACGATTTTTCAGATGATTCCGATAAATAACGTCCATACCCATAAGATTTACTCAGTTTATGGATAGGCACCCCATTCAACACAATCGACATATTAGGTAATTTCTGATGAATAGCGATGTCGTTCAACCAATCCAAATGCTTCTTTAAGGTAACATTGGTACGTGTAACATAAATAGACATATCAGTTAAGCGTTTTAACAAAATCGAGTCGCTGACCAAGCCAACTGGAGCTGTGTCAAACACGATATAATCAAAGTCCCTACGTAATAGAGCAATAAGCTCATCCAGTCGACTGTTTTGCAACAACTCAGCAGGGTTAAAAGGAATGGAGCCCGATGTAATGACAGACAGGTTAGCACGAATGCCAGAGGGCTGAATCAAATCGTCAATAGAGGATATACTGCCCTGTAAGTAATTAGAGACACCTTTTCTATGGTTTAATCCCAGCTGCTGTCCCAATCTAGGTTTACGCAGATCCAGACCAACAAGTACCACCTTTTTATCTAGTAAAGCCAAACTAATGGCCATATTAATCGAGACAAAAGTCTTACCCTCACCCGGCATGGAGGAGGTTACTAATAGGGTTTGCTGTTTAGTCTCTGTACCCACAAATTTCATATTCGACCGTAGAGTTCGGAAAGCCTCATCTACTCTATTATTTGCCCCTTCAAAAACAGCCTGTCCCCTCTTTAGGTCCGCTAAGAATGGAAGTTCACCCACAATAGGCACCTCCGTTAGCTCCTTTATCTCCTCTTTATCTCGGATATAGATGCTTAACATCTCCAACAATTCAATAATAGCAATAGGAACCAATAGTCCCACCAGTAGTCCCACCAAACAAACCAGCCTACGAGAAGGATAGACCGGTCGACCGCTCAAGAAGGCCGCGTCTACTACCCTTGCTTTTTGAGTATTAGCCGCCAGTGTTAATGAATTCTCCTCCCGTTTACGCGACAAGATAGTAAACAAGCTTGTTTTTACCTTTTCCCATCGTCTAATTTGAGTCAATTCGCGTTCTTGTTCCGATACATCTAAAACACGATTTGCATATTTTTTGACCTGTTTATCCGCCTCTTTCAGTCGAATAGTCAAGGTCTTTTTAAACATATCAATGGAGCTTAAAATCTCACAGTGAAGCAGCGCTAAAGAGTACTCCATCCTATCCACAGAGGGATTCACTTTTGAAGATGCTTTTAGCAATTTTCGATAGGCTAACACAGCAGTATTATATTTTGCAGCTAATGCTAACAAAACAGGATCGTCCACCCCCATATTAGATGGCAACAAATGATAAACAGCGGTGTCATTCTTCATGTATTGTTCTAAAAAATCGACTAAAGTATACTGCGTTGAGTAGTAGACATATTGCTTTAAATAGGTCGATTTACTCTCTAATGACATACTAGCAGCAAGCGATAAATCACCACTAGACCATTTCTTTTTACACTGTTCAATATCGGTACGCACCGCATCAAGTTCCTTGTTTAGAATAGACAAACGTGCGTCAATAAAATGTTCAATATTTAAAGCCGCCCTATTTTTATCGTCCAAAGCCTGCTTATTATAGAGCAGCACCAATTGATTTAGATAGATGGAAGCACGCTCCAGAAGAGGATCTCGCATCTGTAAATGGACAATCGAGGTCGTTTTTGAGAGCAAGTTAACTTGCAATAAAGAACGGAACCGATTCGTTGCCATAGTAAGTGGTGTAATCTCCGTACGTAAGACCTCTCCAGGAGGTAAAATAATCGATGAATCCTTTGTGATATGAATTGTTCCTGCACACGTTGTCAGCTTTGCTGGAAAGGTAGAAAGCGCATATACAGTCTCCTGTTTCTTATAAGTCAGTGTAAGCTGCAGCTGTGTCCCATCCTCCCTACTCATCCGTAAAATAAGAGGAGCAGAAAGAGAGTCAAAAGCAGCAGTAGTTAGCTCCGCACGATAGGGTATAGCCGTATAAACGGGTTCATCCCGAAAGAAATGTTCATAAAAATGTTGATTATACAGCTTCAAAGAGGCCACTACACCTTTCGATAAGCTCCAAGAAGAGAGTATCTCAATTTCATTATCCACATTATCCGTTCCACCACCAATACCCCAACCATGGAGTATAGAGAGTTCATCCGACACCCCACCCTTCATGTCATCTTTTAACAAAACAGTAGAATGTGCCTCATATATGGGCACGCTACTTTTTATAAAAAGAAAAGCTCCTAAAAGAGCAAGCACAACAGAAAAAAGAATATATTTCCAATAAAGCAGGTATTTTAATAGAAGAGATTGCAGATGCATCACTTCATTATTTTTTGCAGTAATTTTATCAACCATCATTTAGTTTTATGACTTTTTATAAAAAAAAGAGTATCCACAAAGATAATCTATTTAGACTTGTTTTCAAAAGAACTAACTATTTATTACATAAAAAAACATAGAATAGGGCCAATACATTACCTTTTTTAGAAAAAAAAAGGAATAAAACCGCACGAATATACCTAGAAAGTAAATCCTTTATGTTATATTTGCAAGAGGTTACTTTACGTTTTAATGTAAGAAAATATCTTATTTTATCCTAAAAACAAAGACAAGTGAAGAAAAAAATATTGATCATAGACGACAAGGAAACAATCGGAAAAGTTGTTTCCATCTATCTAAGAGCTGACTACGATATTGTTTATCTAGATAGTGCCATTAGAGCCATCAAATGGCTACAAGAGGGAAATAATCCCGATTTAATCATTTCGGATATTCGTATGCCAGAGATGACCGGAGATGAGTTCTTAAAATATGTTAAGGAGAACGAATTATTCAAGGCCATTCCTGTTGTAATGTTATCGAGTGAAGATAGTACAAGTGAGCGTATAAGACTACTGGAAGAGGGAGCAGACGACTATATCTTAAAGCCCTTTAATCCCTTAGAATTGAAAGTTCGAATAAAAAAAATTATTGGATAATGAGTTCTATTGTATATTCTGGATATAATCAAGATCGATTAAAGACATTTCGATCAGTATTGGGGAGTAAAGTAAACCCTCATGTGATGCATGTTAAAGACATTGTTAAATGGAGCGAATCGCTTCAAAAGAACGAACCTTTAATCGTCTTTTTTGAAAAGAATAATTACAAAAGAGACTTGCAAGAGATTGCCTATCTACAAAATAAAATATACAAGGTATATATTATCCTCATCCAAGATAAGCTATCTGAGGAGGAAAAGAAGAACTATGTAAAAGCTGGAGTAAACGATGCTATAACACTAACAATTGATGACGATAAATTAAAACAAAAAATTAGTTTTATAGAGAATCGATTCCACCTCTTACTACCCGACTTTTTAAAATATAAAGATTTAGTAACGTTTAAATTGCCTTTGTGGAAACGTGCCTTCGATATTCTTTTTTCGGGAGCCGCTATCCTATGCTTATCGCCCCTACTACTAGCCACAGTTATAGCCATTCGCTTAGAGAGTAAAGGACAAGTGGTCTACAAATCGAAACGTATAGGTACCAACTACAAAGTTTTTGATTTTTTGAAATTCCGATCCATGTACACCGGAGCGGATAAACGTTTAAAAGAGTTCAACAATCTGAATCAATACCAAGAGAACGAGGGCAGTGCCACTACATCTGGCATAACCCAACAAGAAATAAAAATAGACCAACCAGAAGAATCCTATGCAGAAGATAGTTCGATGTTAATATCCGATGATTTTATGATTTCTGAAGACGATTTTATTACACAAAAAACAAAAGAGCAAAAAGATGCATTTGTTAAACTAGAAAATGATCCACGTATCACCAAGGTTGGACGCATCATTCGGAAATATAGCATTGACGAATTACCACAGCTCTTCAACATCCTTAAGGGAGATATGTCCATTGTAGGAAACAGACCCCTCCCACTTTACGAAGCAGAGCTGCTCACAAGCGACGAGTACATTGACCGATTTATGGCTCCAGCTGGATTAACAGGCCTTTGGCAAGTAGAAAAAAGAGGTGGAGCAGGCAAACTCTCTGCAGAAGAGAGAAAGATGTTAGACATCACCTATGGAAAGACTTTTAATTTTTGGTTAGACCTCAAAATTATTTTCAGAACTGTAACAGCCTTTATCCAAAAAGAAAACGTCTAGCCAACTGCTTTATTGAGCAGGAGGGTCTGTTCTAGATTAAATACATTAAAAAGAGCATTATGATTAGCAACATTCTAGTAGCACTAAATTTCACACCTATTCAAACAATACACGTAGTTGAATCTCTTATTTTTCTACTTCTCGCTTTTGCTGTACTCTACCTGCTCATTTTTACATTTGCAGCCTTAACAAAGAAGAAAATTACGTACCCATTGGTAGAGAAGAAAAGTAAATTTGCTGTATTCTTTCCAGCCTATAACGAAGATAGTGTGATTATAAACTCCGTTCAGGAGTTCCTACAACAAGATTATCCTAGAGAACAATATGATATTATCGTATTGGCCGACCACATGATGGATAAAACTATAGAGCAATTAAGAGCCATTTCTGCTGTTGTACTACGTATCGAAGTGGAGAATAGTTCAAAAACAAAAGCACTACAAATAGCAACCGATTATATCGAAGAAAACAAGATCCATTATGATAACATCGTAATTATGGATGCAGACAACATAGTAGATCCTGATTTTCTGACTAAAATAAATAATGCCTTTGCAGCAGGATGCCAAACCATTCAGACACATCGTGTAGCAAAAAACTTGAATTCAGACATGGCTTATCTAGATGCCATTAGCGAAGAGATTAACAACTCTATCTTCCGTAAAGGACACACACAGCTCCATCTATCGGCTAGTCTGATTGGCTCTGGTATGGCCTTTACCTATCCTATCTTTAAGAAATACATCCGTTTAGCACACGAGGTGGGTTTCGACAAACAGCTAGAGATGCTTTTTTTACACGATCATATCTTTATTGATTATTTAGAAGATATATATACCTATGATGAGAAATTGCGAAAGATCTCCCAATTTTCCAATCAAAGACGCCGATGGATGGCCAACCAAGTATTTGGTTTCTCAACTGGCATAAAAAAATTGCCTATGGCATTGAAAGAACGAAATTGGGATTATTGCAATAAGCTACTACAATGGACAATGCTACCACGACTGATGTTAGTGGGATTTATCTTTATAGGAACTCTTTTGATGACTATCTACGACGTATCCCTTAACTTTCAGACTCTATTTTCACTCAAGTGGTGGTATTTATTAATTGTTCTTCTGTCCATCTTTTATTTCTCCATTCCTACTCATCTAAGAAACAAAAAACTAACCAAAGCATTCATTCATCTACCTCAGCTGTTTATACAAATGATCATCAATCTTTTCCGATTAAGTGGAGCCTTTAAACGCTTTATACACACCGATCACTCGGATGAGGAGGAGGAGAAAGAAAATAGTTTAGACTAAAACACAGAAATTATGGACTTTATAAACGCTTTATTTGGAAACGACAGTGGACTACAGCTCTTCAATCTCATTGATGCTATTATCTTTTTATTTGTAGCCATAGCTGTACTCTACTTATTTATTTTTGCACTAAAATCGTTAGGAGATAAAATAACAAAATATCCCTCTACCGATCAATTTTACAGCTATGCTGTAATCATACCCGCCTACAACGAAGATAGTGTGATTCTAAATTCTGTAAAGAGCTTTAAGAAACAAAACTATCCAACAGAAAAATATGATATTTTCGTGGCCACAAGACATATGAGCGACGAGACTATTAGTGCACTAACGCAAGAGGGGGTTACCGTTATACCCATCCTCGAGCCAAAGACCTCTAAAACAAGAGCGTTACAATTAGCAAATGAATATATCGAACAGAACCAGCTCAAATATGACATTGCTGTTATTCTTGATGCCAACAATCTTGTAGACCCAATCTTTCTAAAGAAGATTAACGATGCTTTCTACGCAGGTTGTTCGGCCGTACAGACCCATCGTGTAGCCAAAAATGCGACCTCCAGTATTGCTATACTAGATGCAGTTAGCGAAGAAATTAACAATTCCATCTTCCGTAAAGGGCATACACAACTCGGCTTATCCTCTAGCTTAATAGGCTCTGGAATGGCTTTTGATTATGACCTATTCAATAAATGTATTCGCGAAATAAAGATGGGCGGTTTTGACAAGCAGATGGAGGTACTACTCTTAAAGAGTAATATCTATATTGAATATCTTAGCGATGTATATACCTACGATGAGAAAGTTAACAAAAGCTCACAGTTCTATAGCCAAAGAAAAAGATGGGTTAGTAGTCAATTCTCTAGCTTCTACTTTGGATTATTGTCCTTACCTAGAGCCATACTCTCTGGCAACGTAGATTATTGTAATAAGCTCATTCAATGGGCTATGCCTCCACGTGTCATCCTTTTAGGGCTCTCCCTATTATTTGCTGTTCTATTAACTCTACTCGATGTGAGTAATAGCTTTGCAACCATCTTATCCATTAAATGGTGGTGCTTATTTATTCTCCTTTTACTTACTTTTTCCATGGCAGTACCCGATTATTTAATCAATTCGAAATTGGTCAAAGCAACGATTAAAATTCCACTCTTATTTTTAATGATGTTTGCCAACCTATTCCGTGTCTTTAGTAAAAACAATCGAGAAGACGAGAAAAAATAAACAGGCACATAATAACACCTTGACCCAAGAGAAAGAGACTTTATCCTCACTTATTTGGTAGGACTTCCTTTTTTTTTATACTAATCGTTTATTCAACAACTAAAAACAGAGCATATGTATATAGTAGAACTCCTATTTTGGATTAGCCTCAGCATTATTGTTTACACCTATTTGGGATACGGAATCGTGCTGTATCTACTGGTAAAAATAAAAGAACTTTTTTCTCCACGAAAAACAGGGCAACTACCCGATGAGTTACCAGAGATAACGCTGCTAATAGCTGCATTTAATGAGGAACTGGTGGTAGAGGAGAAAATGAAAAACTGCTCCTCCTTAAATTATCCAACAGACAAATTACATATCTATTGGGTTACCGATGGTAGTAACGACAATACGAATGCATTGCTAGCCAACTATCCAGAAGTAACTACCCTATATGAACCTGCTAGAGAGGGAAAAACCGCTGCGCTAAACAGAGCACTACCCTTTATAAAGACACCATTTGTGGTCTTTACAGATGCTAACACCATGCTAAATGCCGATGCTATCCGAGAGATTGCCATCTGTTTTGTAGACGAGAAAGTTGGTTGTGTAGCAGGTGAAAAACGCGTTGCATTGCAAGAAAAAGGAAATGCGGCTACTAGCGGAGAGGGTATCTATTGGAAATATGAATCGGTACTAAAGGAACTCGATGCGCGACTGCATACAGCCGTAGGTGCAGCAGGCGAACTTTTTGCCATCCGCACCCATCTCTTTGAGACCATGGACAAAGATACACTACTAGACGATTTTATTCTTTCTTTACGCATTGTACAAAAAGGATATAAAATAGACTACTGCAGCAAAGCATATGCTGTGGAGGGTGGATCAGCAAGTATACGGGATGAAAAGAAAAGAAAAGTACGTATTGCAGCAGGTGGTATACAATCCATTGGCCGCTTAAAATCGCTACTAAACCCATTTAAACACGGCATACTCACCTTTCAATATGTTTCTCACCGTGTTCTTCGATGGTCTATTACCCCCATCTTGCTCTTTCTACTCTTGCCCATTAACATTGCATTAGTAGCACTGCATGCCGCACCTATCTATCTGTTTATTTTAGCCGCACAACTACTCTTTTATCTATTAGGTTTAGGAGGCTATTACCTATCTACCAAAGAGATTAAAAATAAAGTGCTCTATATACCCTACTATTTCCTATTTATGAATAGCTGTGTTATTGAAGGCTTTTTCTACGTACAAAAGAAAAAAGGAACCGGTGTATGGGAAAAATCTAAACGCGCCTAATCTTTAGCATTAAGTAGAACTTTAACATGGGAAAAGCTGCACTCAATAAGGTAATTAGTACCACCAATAAGATACCTGCAATAGTAGTTATCATACTCTCCATCATGGGCAGTTTTGGGCGATATTACGACCCAATCACCCATCCGTTTATGGCCTATCTAACAACTGTATTGCCTGTTCTTCTACTGGTCGACTTGTTCTTTTTCATCTTTTATATCTCTACGCGTCATAAAATCTATTGGCTCTGTCTAGTTGCTATACTTGCTAATTTTCAATACTTGCGAGCAATCTGCCAAATACAGTCTACTCCAGCAGAACAGGCCAATGATATCACCATCGCCACCTATAACGTGCATGGCTTTAGTAGAGATGGTATGGGGTATAGAGCTCGTAAAATAAATAATCTGATGCGCAGCAACAAGGTAGATATCATTTGTATGCAAGAGTTTAACGACAATCATTATTTCACGCTCGACAGTATCCGTAAAACATTTCAAGCATATCCCTATTATCACATTCCCAAAAACAATAAACAGAAAACACGCGTTGCCATTTTCAGTAAATACCCCATCGTACAACAGGTCTATCTATCCTTTGGAGATACCGACAACTGCGGACAATGGGTCGATATACTGGCAAAGGGGCAACAGTTCAGAGTATACAACCTACATCTACAAACCACTGCTATAGTAAAAAACAGTTACTTAAAGGGAAAACGGCTTATTGGAGAAGCCTCTGAACAAAGAAAAGCAATGGTACAACTGAACTATGGCATTGTAGATAATATCCAGATACGGTCGCAACAAGCAAGAGAAGTAGCAGAGAGCACCGACACCTGTCAATGGCCCGTTATTGTGAGTGGCGATTTTAATACCCTGCCCTCTACCTATGTCTACCACCTCTTTAGCCAACGGTTAAAAGATGGATTTATATCTTGTGGAAAGGGATATGCCTATAGCATCAACTCCTTCTTGCGCTTGCTACGCATTGACTATATTTTTCACAGTAACGATATAACAGGGGTACGCTATTACTCTTCTAATGAGCCATACAGCGACCATAACCCTGTTTTTATGCGTTACCGTTACCAAACAAACAATCAAACTAAATAGTAAAAAAAATGGAACAAATCACCCATTATTTCCCCGCTTTAACACCATTACAGACGCAACAGTTTACAGCACTATACGATCTTTATAGCGACTGGAACACCAAAATAAATGTTATCTCTCGCAAAGATATAGAGAACCTATATGAACATCATATCTTACATTCACTAGGCATTAGTAAAGTGATACAATTTGTACCTGGCACCAAAGTACTCGATTTAGGTACAGGTGGTGGCTTCCCCGGTATCCCTTTAGCCATTTTGTTTCCGGATACACAATTTCATCTCATCGACAGTATTGGTAAAAAGGTGAAAGTAGCTACAGAGATAGCCACCGCCATTGGCTTAAAGAATGTAACCTTTAAACATGTATGCGGACAAGAGACAAAAGAGAAATTCGATTTTGTGGTGAGTAGAGCGGTTATGCCACTCAAAGACCTACTAGAGATCATCAAAAAGAATATTGCAAAAGAGCAAAAAAACGCACATCCTAACGGCCTTTTTTGTCTAAAAGGAGGAGAGATGACCGAGGAACTGTTGGTCATAAAAAGGAAGAAAATTGTCTATAACTTGAGTGACTATTTTGAAGAACCATTTTTTGAGACAAAAAAGGTTGTTTATGTCCAACTATAATCTATATTTGTGGTTATGAAAATAAAAAGATTTGAATTCAATATGTTTCCCGTGAACTGCTACGTGTTATCAGACGACACCAACGAAGCAGTCATCATTGATGCAGGATGCTATTATGAGGAGGAGAAACAGATTTTAAAAAAATATATCGAGACCAATAACCTAGTGGTCAAGCGACTACTGTGTACCCATCTTCACCTAGACCATATTTTTGGTAACGCTTTTATAAAGAGCACCTTTGGACTAGAGGCAGAAGCCAATCAATTAGATGAATTTTGGCTAGAGCAAGCGCCTAAGCAATCGAGAATGTTTGGCTTAGACCTAAAAGAGACGCCTCCTCCTATAAAAAAACATATTGATGATGGCGACAACATCACCTTTGGGAACACCACTTTAGAGGCTATACATGTGCCAGGTCATTCGCCTGGTAGTTTGGCCTATTATAGCCAAGCCAATAAATGTGTCTTCTCCGGAGACGTGCTGTTCCAAGGTAGCATTGGTAGAGCCGATTTAGCAGGAGGTAATTTTGATGAGCTGCGCGAGGCTATTTGTAGTCGTTTGTTTGTACTACCAGATGACACGGTGGTTTATCCCGGACATGGCGTACAAACAACCATTAAGGCAGAAAAGAACGATAACCCTTTTTTTAGATAAAAAAATCAGATACTATGAAAATCGATTTGTTAGCCACTAGGCATATTGGTATTCAGGAAAAGGACCTACCAGTCATGCTAAAAAAGATTGGAGTAAAGAGTGTAGAAGAACTAATCCGGAAAACCATTCCGGAGAATATTTTATTGCCCAAATCATTGGACTTACCCGCCCCTTTAACAGAGCGCGCTTTTTCCGAAGAGATGCAAAAGATAGGTGCGGAGAATGAAATATTTACTTCCTACATTGGAATGGGGTGGTATGACACCATAACACCTGCCGTTGTACAGCGAAATATTTTAGAAAATCCTGTTTGGTACACCTCGTATACTCCCTACCAAGCGGAAGTGTCGCAAGGTAGACTAGAGGCACTTATTAATTTTCAAACAGTAGTGGCCGACTTAACTGGTCTGCCTCTAGCTAACTGTTCTCTCTTAGATGAATCGACTGCTGCTGCCGAAGCAGCAACCATGATGTTTGCCTTACGCAGCAGAGAACAGAAAAAGAACAAAGCAACCACTCTTTTTGTAGACGAACGTATCTTTCCACAAACACTGGCCGTGCTACAAACACGTGCCATGCCACAAGGCATTCAACTAGAGATAGGCAGATACGAAGAGGTAGAACTCACCACGCAACATTTTGGATGTATCGTACAATTTCCAAATGCGGAGGGAGAGGTCATCGATTATTCTCGGTTTGTAGCCACAGCTCATGAGAAAGAGTGTAAGGTAGCAGTTATTGCCGATCTATTAAGTCTTACACTACTCACCCCTCCAGGCGATTGGGATGCAGATATTGCAGTAGGAAGCACACAGCGGTTTGGTATTCCGATGTATTATGGAGGACCATCAGCGGGCTATTTTGCTACACGCAATGAGTTCAAAAGAAATATCCCCGGACGCATCATTGGCAAATCGAAAGATAAATATGGACACGAATGTTTTCGCCTAGCACTACAAACGCGAGAGCAACATATCAAACGAGAAAAAGCTACATCTAACATCTGTACAGCACAAGCTCTATTAGCCACCATGGCAGGGTTCTATGCAGCATACCATGGTCCTGAGGGCTTAACACAAATCGCACAGCGCATACATAGCGTAACCTGCTATCTAAAAGAAACGCTGCGAGCATATGGATACATCCTACGCACACATCGTTTTTTTGATACACTCCGCATCGAACTGCCCAGCACCGTAGATAGAAAACAACTCGAAGCGATAGCACTCAGAGAGCGTGTCAATCTTTATTATGGCAAAGATGGATTGGTAGGCTTTTCTATCAATGAGTCCACAATGGTAGAGCAGATTAATCAACTCGTTTCTATTTTTGCGGAAGCAATAGGAAAAGAGGCGCAAAAAATAACGGAATTACCCTACAAAGATAAACTTCCAGCAGCATTAAGACGCGACTCAACCTTCTTAACGCATCAGGTGTTTAACTCCTATCATACAGAGACAGAGATGATGCGCTATATGAAACGTTTAGAGCGTAAAGATATCTCATTAGCACACTCCATGATTGCCTTGGGATCGTGTACCATGAAACTCAACGCAGCGGCTGAGGTCATAACACTCAGCATGCCACAGCTCATGAACCTACACCCCTTTGCCCCTATCGACCAGGCTAAAGGAACACGTCGATTAATAGAGGAGCTCTGCCATTTACTAGCAACAATTACAGGGTTTACAGGAGTTACCCTACAACCAAACTCGGGCGCAGCTGGTGAATATACAGGGCTACGTATGATACGTGCCTATCAAGAGCGTATAGGAGAAGCACAACGTCACATCGTACTAATCCCCTCCTCTGCACATGGCACCAATCCAGCTTCGGCACACCAAGCGGGTTATGATATTGTTATTTGTAAATGCGATGAGGGAGGCAATGTGGATGTAACCGATCTACGCAACAAAGCGGAGCAATACAAAGAGGAGCTCGCAGCACTCATGATTACCTATCCCTCTACACATGGTATTTTTGAGACAGAGATCCGGGAGATATGTAACATCATTCACCAGAATGGTGGACAGGTCTATATGGATGGCGCTAATATGAATGGACAGGTGGGACTCACCAATCCAGGTACCATTGGAGCCGATGTCTGTCACCTAAACTTGCACAAAACATTTGCTATTCCCCATGGAGGTGGCGGACCAGGTGTAGGTGCGGTTGGAGTAGCAGCACATCTAGTAGATCAGCTCCCGCAACATCCCTTCTTTGGCAGTACTAAAAACACCGTTGCATCCGCACCCTTTGGTAGTGCTGGCGTGTTACCGGTGACCTATGGCTATATCCGTATGTTGGGCGAAAAAGGTCTACGACAATGCACCGAGACAGCCATCTTAAGTGCTAATTATTTAGCTGCCTCGCTACAAGACACCTATGGTGTGGTGTATAGAGGTGCCAATGGCTATGTGGGACACGAAATGATTTTAGAGTGTAGAAAGCTACATGAGCAGACCGGTATTAGCGAGAATGATATCTCCAAACGTTTAATGGATTATGGTTATCATGCACCAACCCTATCGTTCCCCGTTCATGGCACCCTGATGATTGAGCCTACAGAGAGTGAGAGCTTAGCGGAGTTAGACAACTTTATAACCACCATGCAAACCATTTATCAAGAGATAGAAGAGGTAGCAACAGGAAAAGCCGATCAAGCGGATAATGTGCTTATCAATGCACCACACCCCGAATATGAAGCTGTGGCAGATGAATGGAAACATAGTTACAGTCGACAGAAAGCGGTCTACCCTATTGAAAGTGTACGTGCAAATAAGTTTTGGGTAAACATCGCTCGTGTAGACAACACGTTGGGCGACCGAAATTTATTAGCTACACGCTATGGTTCCATAGATTAGCTAACAGACTTTCCTAAAAAGAAAAAGATGCTGCGCTGTAAGAACAACAGCGCAGCATCTTTTTTTATCCTAATTGCAGTCGCAACCAATGCTATACTACGTCTATATCTTCTTGGCAACAATAATATCTCGCTTAATAGAGCGGTCTACCATATGTTCGAATCCATCGTAAGGCGCACTATGCAGCACACCATAGCCATTCTGCTCAAAAAGAGTAGCTAGTTCCATCCTAGAGACCAAGAAAGAGTTCCAAGCCAAGACAATACATCCCCCTTTTTTTAACACCTTCTTCCATCCCGCTAAACAATCGGTGATTAGCGCCGAGGGGTTTCTTGTTTTCGACTTACCCGTTTTTTTACCACCATTACCATGAAAAATGCCATAGGGCAAATCGCCTACAATCAAATGAAACTGTTCCGATTTAAAATAGCGAGCCGCCTCTTTGGTATCGCCACAGACAAGTCCAAGCTTTTTGGCAGTAGAGGGTTGTGCGGCCTCTATTTTGTTTTTTGCATACTGAAAATGTTCCATATATGTAGCATCCGACCTACTACTACCTGCCACCTGTTTCTTCTCCTGTTTATGTTTAATCTTTTCCGTTTGTAGGTACTGCTTAAAGAAAAGAGCAGACTCGTGTGCCGATTTAGGGTCGAGCTCAATGCCATACGAGGAAAAACCATACACAGAAGCGGCATAGAGTGTGGTCCCCCTACCCGCCACAGGGTCGAGCAAAGTGATGGGATCAGAAAAACTAAAATTACTGGAGAGGAGTGCCACATTAATCATCATCTTTGTAAAAAGCTCATTGGTTTTACCCGGATATTTCAATAAAGAGCTGATTTTGGCATCTAGGTATTCATAGGCCACTCTATCTAAAGGTAATAGCATCTCCCTATCCTCCACTTTTTTCAATTCAAAGAGAACAAAGACAAAAGAGAGGCGATGAAGAATAGCAAAATCATCGGACGATAGTGCGTGTTCTGCGGTAAAAGAAAGATATCGAACCCCCTTTAAAAGAACGATGTCTAAATTGGTACAAACCACCGAGAATCGTTCTACCGCTAAATGCAGTTCCGACAAGGCCAATCTATCTGCCAGATTATAATAGACCCTATTGTGGCCAGGATATTGTAAAATCAAATATTGTTTCATAAGTGGGGAAATCATTTGGAGGATAATACGACCAACATAGGACCTATCATTTTTCTATTTTGGGGCAAAAGTAGTAAAAACTTCTTTAGCAGACAAATGCCACTACGCTTGTGCAGCAGCTATCCAAGGGAGGAGGGAATATCTTTTTGGAAAGGCGAGAGCAGCTTTACCTAACCATTTGTTATCCCCTTTTTAGGGGTGCCAAAATAGATCTATTTCTGCCGCCAAGAACAGGTATATTTGCACAAAAATGGTGCTATCTTTTTAGGTAAATATACCTATAAATTGGGGGGAATAAAAGCTATGTTTGGTTGTCTTTCTACCTATCTTTGGCTTTACACCTATCTGCAACTAATTTTGAACTATCTTTTTGTTCTAAAGCTCCTACTCAAATCGGATAGAGGTGGCAGGTCTTATTTTGGCAATTAAAAAAGAGGGTGCAACCAAGATAGAGACCGTTACAACAAACACAATCAGATTAATCAGTAGCCACAGACCAGCGTCAAAGAGGAGTGGTACACTGTCCACATAATAGACCGAAGGGTCTAGAGAGAGCAGATGGAACCTACTTTGCACAAAGTAAAAAAGCAAAGCCAAGAAATTACCAATCAACAACCCCCTGGTAATGAGATAAACAGAAAACTCTAAAAAGATACGTTGTATAAACCAATCGGTAGCACCCAATGCCTTCAGCACCCCAATCATCTGCGTACGTTCAAGTATCAAGATTAACAAACCAGAGACCATTGTAAATCCGGAGACCCCCATCATCAAGATTAAGATAATGACCACATTATTATCCAACAGATCGAGCCATGCAAACAGCTGTGGGTATAGGTCGTATAGTGTCTGGGTATAATAGGTGCTGCCATATGGATCCTCTCTGCCATCTATCTTATCGGAAAGAGCAGTAGCCACTACGGGTAATTGTTCCATATCTGCAACAAACAGCTCTACACCTGTCACCTGATTGGCTTTCCATTTATTTAAACGCGTAGCGGTATAGATATCACCTAGGATAAACAATTTATCAAATTCGGAGAAATTGGTGGCATAGATACCCGTCACAGTGAAACGACGCGCACGGATATCACTCCCCACGTAATAGGTGTTAATCTTATCGCCACAGGCTAGATGTAGATCATTAGCTATCCTACTAGAGATCAACACCTCGTTAGAAGCTTTGTTGTCCGAAAAATGAGGCAACCTCCCCTCGCGTAAGTGTTTGGTTAGATAAGTCACATCGTACGCTTTTCCAACGCCCTTAAAGACAATACCCTGAAAATCTTCCTTTGTCTTAATAATACCCGGTTTGAGCGAATAGCGTTGCACCGTGGTTACCCCCTCAATCTGTTGCAATTGGCTACGTAGAGAGTCGTTTACATAGATAGGGGTGGTTTCAAACGATCGATTGGCATCAAAATTGGCCACCTGTAAAGGTGCACCAAAGCCCGCTATGGTAGCTCTGATCTGCGCTTTAAATCCCATAACAATAAAAAGGGCTAACAGCATAACCAACAGACCAATGGCAACGCCCCACATAGCAATAAACATAGAGGGTTTTGAAACCAGTTGTTTATTCTTCTGGTTTTGAAACATTCGCTTAGCTATGAAAGATGTAATCATTTTTGAGGGTTCTTGTTGAGGGTCTATCTGTTATAGGAACAAAGATAGGTGATATAAGAAGTATTGGCAATAGTTTCATTATATATTTCTAAAAAAGGAGGACGATGAGACATCTATCCAAGCCAATAAAGCGGATATTTTATGATTTTTCATTCTTTTCATAAGAGTTATTCTTCTATCTCGCAACATTTAAGTAACTTTGTTTTAGGGTGCGCTAGCAATACAAGCTTACGCTTTAATAAAAGGGTATTTTGCAGCTCATTTATAAGTCAGAAATAATCTATTTATTGAAGAGAAAATATGAAGAAAGTTGTACAAGTAATCACTCTAGTATTTGCATTATGTACCTTTACGAATGCACAAACAAAACAGGTAGTTGTTAAGTTCATAGAGACAACCGATATACATGGTAGCTTTTTCCCCACCAATTTTAATACGGGTAAGCATGTTAATGGTAGTTTAGCATGCATCCAATCTTTTGTACAAGAACAACGCAAAACATATGGTAAGAATCTCCTCTTACTAGACAATGGAGATATCCTACAGGGCCAACCCACTGTCTATTGGTCCAATTACATTGATACCCTCCGCCCTAATCTTGCGGCACGCATAATGAATTATATGCAATACGATGTGGCAACCATAGGCAATCATGATATAGAAACAGGACATAAGGTATACGATAAATGGGCACAAGAGTGTAATTTCCCTATCCTATTGGCTAATGGTGTACAGACCTCCACCCAAAAAGCCTATTTTCCACCCTATAAGATTTTTGAAAGAGAGGGCGTAAGAATTGTAGTACTCGGTATGCTAACCCCTGCTATCCCGGCTTGGCTGCCAGAAGATTTATGGAGTGATATTCACTTTGAAGATATGGTGAAATCTGCTAAGAAATGGGTGACCTATCTACAAGAAGTGGAACAGCCCGATTTTATTGTTGGTTTGTTTCACTCTGGTCTGTCCAATGGTATCCAAACCAAACAATATACTGAAAATGCTTCAAAAGCTGTTGCGGAAAAGGTGCCAGGATTTGATGTTGTTTTTTTTGGACACGACCATCAACTCTTTTGCCAAGAAACAACAAGCAAACAAAACAAGAAGGTCTGGCTAGTCAACCCTGCCAACAACGGATTATATGTGGGAGAGGTTACAGCTACCTTTACACTAAAGGATAAAAAGGTCACCGCTAAAAAGGTGACAGCACAACTCGTTAGCATGAAGAGTTATTCAGCTGAGAAGCGCTACATGAAGACTTTTGCACCCGATTTGGACCGTATAACGGCGTTCATAACAGAGCCTATTGGTTTCTTTGCAACAGCACTAAGCACCGATAATTGTTTATTTGGCCCCTGCTCACTTGTTAAATTCATTCACCAAGTACAACTAGCCCTTTCTGGAGCAGAGATATCTCTTACAGCACCACTCTCTACAAGAGGAAGTATTAAAGCAGGTGCGGTATATATGCACGATATGTTTCAACTCTACCATTTTGAAAACAAGTTGTTCGTGATGTCCTTAACCGGAAAAGAGATTAAAGAGGAGTTAGAAGAGTCGTATGGTAGATGGTTCAACCAGATGAAAAAGCCAACCGACCACCTCCTCCTACTAAAAGACAATAAGCCACTGAACTATATCTTCAACTTTGACTCTGCTGCGGGCATAAAATATTGTGTTAATGTAAAGAATCCAAAAGGTAGTAGAGTGCGTATTATTAGCATGGAAGATGGAACCCCCTTCTCTTTCCAGAAAAGGTATAGGGTTGCCGTTAACTCTTACCGCGCAAATGGCGGAGGGGAACTACTTACGCGCGGTTCCAAAATAGAAAAGAAGGAATTAAAAAAACGAATTCAATGGCGTTCTCTTTTTGATTTACGCTACTATATCATTAAATATATTAAAGCACAAAAAACAGTACAGCTTACGCAAGGTAACAACTGGTGGGTAGAACCCAAAGGATGGGCCATTCCTGCACAAAAGAGAGATAGTCAACTTTTAAATAGAGGCTACAACCGGGAGTAGTGAATAGAGCGTTCAAAACCGATAAACGCCCCCTCACCCCCACCACAGATAGAAATCTAATAATTCTGGTTTGTCTGCAAAAAAAATAGTATATTTAAAACATTTATATATCTTTGTATTCTATCTACTAAAAACATTAATAACTTAAACATATGAAAAGATTTCTATCTATAGCAGTTTTGTTTTGCTTGCTATCGGGTTCTTTATTAGCTATTCCAGCCTATAGAAAACCTAGAACAGTTGTACAATCGGATGGTACAGAGCTAATTGTCATCAATAATGGTGATGAGCTTTTTCACTACTACACAACACTCGATGGTATGCTTTTAAAGCGAGGAGAAGACAAGAACTTCTACTATGCACAATTTAATGCAACAGGTAAATTAGAGAAAACCACCACTTTAGCACATAATGAATCACAACGTGCTGAAAAGGAAAAAGCACTCGTTGCCTCTATCTATAACCAGAATATACAAAAGAATATCTCTTCGGCAAGAAGTATCAAAAAGGCTAAACGCCAACAAAATATTAAAAAAAGTACGGTTGTTAACAAAGGAAAGGTGAATGTACTTATTCTATTGGTACAGTTCCCCGACAAGAAATTCTCAGAAACAGATGCTAACACAGCATTTAACGAACGTGCAAACGGAGAAAACTACACAAAAGATGGTGCCGTTGGAAGTATAAAAGAATATTTTGTAGCACAATCGGGCGGTTTATTTACCCCTAATTATGAAGTAGTAGGCCCTGTTACCTTAGATAATGGATATGCTTATTATGGTGCAAATGACTACAGCGATAACGACCAACGTCCTGCTGAAATGGTAAGAGACGCTTGTGAAAAGGCAAAAGATTTAACCGATTTCACAGACTTTGATAGTGACAACGATGGCGTAGTAGATGTGGTTTACACCATCTATGCGGGACAGGGAGAAGCATCAGGTGGAAGTGAAGATACCATTTGGCCTCATCAATGGGAACTTCGTTCTGGTTTAGGCTCTACCTATACTGTTGACGGTATAGAGGTTAATGGTTATGCTTGTAGCAATGAGATGGTATCTGGCAAAGTAACTGGAATGGGTACTTTCTGTCATGAATTCTCGCATAGTATAGGTCTACCCGATTTTTACGACACCGAATACAGTGGTTTGATTGGTATGAACTATTGGAGTTTAATGGATATGGGTAGTTACTTGAACAATGGTTATACGCCTTGTGGTTATACTGCTTTTGAAAAAGCATCACTAGGTTGGATTACACCTGAGGTAATCTCCTCTTCTGCTGCTATTACCACACCAACCTTGGCCAATGGCGGAAAAGCATACAAAATTGTTAACCCAGAAAACGCAGATGAATTTTATATCCTAGACAACAGACGCAAAGAGGGCTTTGATATAGCACTTCCTGGTGAAGGGTTGATGGTTTCACATATTGATTATGATGCATCCGTATGGTCTAGCAATGTGGTAAACAATACTACGGGACATGAACGTTGCACTGTTTTATGTGCAGACGACACAAGAGACGAATCGTACTACTCTGCTGCTGGCGATTTATATCCTGGTACAAGCAATAACACCAGTATATCTGCTACAACATCGCCTGCTATGACTTGGTTTACCACAAACGAGGTACAAAAGACCATTAGCAATATCACAGAAAACGAAGATGGTACTATCTCTTTTACGGTAGCAAAAAACATTGAAACACCTATTGCCAACGAAGCATCTGAGATTACAGAGACAGGCTTCACCGCTAACTGGGAAGCTGTAGAGGGTGCTACCTCTTATACTATCGAAGTACTCAAAAAAGAAAACGGAGGCACCACACCCGATGGAGAGGCCTTACTTAGCGAAGATTTTGATAAGATCAGTATAGCTGCTGCTAATTCTAATATTAGTGACAACATAGACTACTTTACCACTACAACAGGATGGTACGGCGCTTATCTTTATGGTGGCGATAAAAAATTGCGTATAGGTAGTTCTTCTAATCAAGGCTATGTTTTAACTCCCTACTTCGATGCAGACGGCTCCATTACTGTTGATGTTGACGTACAGAAATATAACCCAGCCGACCAAAGTAAACTTTATATCTGTCTAGACGCAGATAGTAATACTTCAGATAGTTATATTGACCAATGGGTATATGATTTATCGGGCATGGATGGTACAGCAAAACATATACAATGTGTATTGACTGGTGCTGTTGCCGATTCTTACGTTGCTATTATAACCGATAAATCATCGGCTAAGAAACGTGCTTACATTGATAATCTAGTGATTACTAAAGGAGACGCATCTGCAGCTAGCAATAGTATGCGTAAAACACTTGGTAATCCTAATGACCCAGACCCTAAAGGTAATGGTACATATACACCAGCTGACCCATACAAGAAACCTATTCGTAGAAAAGTGGCACCTAGACAGAAAAATATTGCTAACATTCTTACAACCTCTTACACCGTGAGCGGTCTTGAAAATGGAGCAACATATACTTACCGTGTAAAAGCCGTTGGCGAAACAACGGAGAGCGATTTCTCGCAAGCAGTTACGGTAACACTTTCTACCTCTGGCGTAGCAAACACAGAGCTGACCTATGCTATTTATACCATAGGTCAACAGCTTTACTTTACAGCACAAGCAAACGAACAAGTAAATATCTATACCACAAATGGTACACTTGCCCGTTCGTTTACAGCTAACGATGGTTTGAATACGGTATCCCTTAAAGATGGTTTGTATCTAGTAAGAATAGGTACAACAACAACAAAAGTGATGATCTCGAATCGTTAATAGTTAAATAAGACAACGAGAGGCTCCCTATTCATGGTAGAATGAATAGGGAGCCTCTCTTTTTTGTAATAGTCTACAATTGTCATAGAAAACGGGACATTTAAACGAAAAAATCATTAAAAAAGGAACAAATAGAAGTATTTTGACCCTTAATTGTATCTATTTCATCTTTTGATAGCACAGTTGACAAGAAAAACAATTATATTTGTGGGATTGGATAAGACACAACAAAAATTAAATAAATTATTTATGAAAAGATTTCTTACACTAGTAATGGTAAGTTGCGTACTAATGGGTACCCTGTATGCCAGTCCAGCCTATAGAGAAGCTAAGGCAGTGATACAATTAGATGGCACAACACTTACCATACGGAATAATGGTGATGAATTTTTTCATTATTATACTACTCTAGATGGGATATTAGTAAAAAAAGATACCAATAATTTTTATTATTATGCACAACTAAATGAAGAGAATAATATTGAAAAAACGGCTATGCTTGCCCACGATGAGATAAACCGATCGGAAAGCGAAAAAGCTTTTATTGAAGCGATACAGATAAACAGTAATCTCAACCAATTAAACAGCGCAAGAAAAGTGCGACTAGCACGTCAAAAAGCACCCCTTAAAAAGGCACAAGTAACCAACCATGGCGACGTGAATGTGCCAATATTATTGGTACAGTTTGCGGATAAGAAATTCTCTGCTACCGATCCTAACGCCGATTTTAACGATATGGCCAATGGAGAGAACTACAAAAAAGATGGAGCATATGGTAGTATCAAAGAATATTTTGTAAAACAATCGGATGGTAAGTTTACACCTACATTCGATGTGGTTGGCCCTGTAACACTAGACAACGATGTGGCCTACTATGGCGCAAACAATGCAAGTGGTAATGACGTACGCAGCAAACAGATGGTAATAGATGCCTGCACAAAGGCAGAAAACTTAACCGATTTTACCAAGTTTGATAACAACAATGATAATGTAGCCGATGTGGTTTATATTATTTATGCTGGAAAAGGAGAAGCAAGTGGTGGTAGCGACGATACCATCTGGCCACACCAATCGAGCATTGGATATAGCTCTTTATCCGTAGATGGCGTAGCGGTTAACACCTATGCTTGCAGCAATGAGATGACGGGCGATAAAGTGGGAGGTATGGGTACTTTTTGCCATGAGTTCTCCCATTGCATTGGTCTACCCGACTTCTATGACACCAGTTCTAGTGGACAAATTGGTATGGCTTATTGGAGCCTTATGAGTTCGGGTAACTATTTAAACAACGGATATACTCCTTGTGGATATACCGCTTTTGAAAAGGCTTCGCTCAATTGGGCTACACCAGAAGTTATTACCGAGCCAACGAGCATCACCACAGAGACATTAGCCAACGGCGGAAAATCGTACAAACTGGTTAATCCGCTCAATTCAAACGAATACTATTTTATTGACTATCGCAAACAAGAGGGTTTTGATAAAGCATTATTAGGACATGGTATGATGGTTGTTCATGTAGACTATAGCTCGTTTATATGGAGCTATAACAGCGTTAACAATACCGCCGGACATGAGCGTTGCACCATCTTATGCGCAGATAACAACAGAAACAAATATCAATTTGCTGCTGCTGGCGACCTGTTTCCTGGAACAAAAAACAACACGAGCATCACCGATGCTACACTACCGGCCTTTACTTGGTTTACAGAGAGTAACTTTGACCAAATTATCCGAAACATTAAGGAAAACGAAGATGGTACGCTGAGTTTTGAGGTGGATAACAAATTGGAGACACCTAGTGTAGAGGAAGCTACGGAGGTAAACGAAGCGGGATTTACGGCAAATTGGAGTAGCGTGGACAATGCCGCAAGTTACGAGTTAGAAATAATCAAAGAGCAAAGTGTAAACCCTACTCTAGAGGAGGGTGAATATGTAAAAGAGCCTTTTGATAAGGTAAATACACTACAAACAAATATCAATCTAAGTGCTACCATTAACAACTATACCTATGCATCAGGATGGGTGGGTAACACTATTTTTGGAGCGGACAAGAAATTGCGTATCGGAAATGGCGCTACACAGGGGTATTTAATTACACCAAGCTTCGATGCAGATGGTACTATAAGCATAGACCTTGATGTACAAAAAGTGACAGGAACGGATGATACCAAATTCTTTGTCTGTTTAGATGCAGCTAGTAATGTTGCAAGTGGCTACATCGACCAAAAAGGATACGATTTATCGAGTCATGGCGACACCGATGTTGTTCACCTACAATGTACTCTATCTGGGGCTACTAAAGGATCGTTTGTTATTTTAAAGACGAGCGAATCGGGTAAACAAAGACAACTTATTATAGATAATCTTGTGGTTAAAACAGCAGAGCAAACAACAAGCGATGCTCCTCTTCTAACTAAAGCAGCGGCTTATAGCACCTCGGCTACAACAGAAAAAACGGGTGTGATTACTAAAGCGGCTAATAGCACGATTATCAGCGATATAACAGATACCTCTTACAAAGTAACAGGATTAGAAGCTGGTGCTACCTATACCTACCGTGTGAAGGCTGTTGATGGGGTTAACAAAAGCGAATACTCTACATTTGCCTTGGTGTCACTTTCTACCTCTGGTCTTGCAGAGATGGAGGCAGCAACAGCACTCTACACAGATGGTAACACACTCTATTTTTCAGCAACAAAACAAGAACCTGTTACGATCTATTCACCTAGTGGCTTTGTTGTAAAAAAGGTCATCACAAGAGAGGGTGTAAACAGTATAGTACTACAAAAAGGGTTATACCTAGTTCAAATAGGTACAACTGTTCAAAAGATTTTTATTCGTCAAGACTAAGAATGCATTTTATACCAAGGAGGTCTACTTAACCAACAGCGTTAAGTAGACCTCTTTTTTTAGGATAAAACGCAATCTTTTAAAAGAAATGTATAGCTTTACAGCACCAAAAAGTAAAGGACAAATGTTAGCAACAGAACTTAAGATCAGACGCAATAAGATACGCGTACTTATGCAGCAAAAAAAGATTGACGCAGCCATTATTACCTGCAACGTAAATCTACTCTATACGTGTGGACAAATAGTAAGTGGTTACCTTTATCTATCCGTTGACGGAGCAGACCACTTGTTTATTAAACGCCCGAACAACCTAATGGGAGAATCCATCCATCCCATCCGAAAAGTGGAACAGATCAAAACATTTCTAGACCAAAACAATATTCCTACACCTCAAAGCGTAATGTTAGAGGCAGAGGAACTGCCCTACACCGAATATATGCGGATTGCCGCCCTGTTTCCTACGGCAGACATCGTAAATGGTACACCACTTATCCACGAAGCACGAAGCATAAAAACGCCCATAGAGATAGGTTTGTTTCAAGAAGCTGCGGCAGCTCATGTTAGAGCGTATCAACAGATTCCTAGCATCTATCATAGAGGAATGACCGATAGAGCGTTCTCTATTGAGATTGAACATTTGATGCGCTTAGAGGGCTCATTAGGTATCTTCCGTATCTTTGGGCGAAGCATGGAGATTTTTATGGGTAGTGTCTTAACAGGCGATAATGCAACGCAACCCTCTCCCTATGACTTTGCATTAGGTGGACAGGGTGCAGATCCCTCTCTACCTGTGGGGTTCAACGGCAGTAAGCTAAAAGAGGGACAAACGGTGATGGTAGACATTGGTGGTAATTTTAATGGATATATCTGCGACATGAGTCGGGTGTTCTCTATCGGGAAAATAAAAGAGGAGGCGTATGCTGCACATCAGGTTTGCTTAGCGGTGCAAGATAAGATAGCAGCTCTTGCAAAGCCAGGTGCCATCTGTCAAGAGCTCTACCACACTGCAATTGAGATGGTGAAGAAGAGTGGTTTTACAGCCTATTTTATGGGCATGGAGCAGCAGGCCAAATTCATTGGACACGGCATAGGGCTAGAGATTAATGAGTCACCCGTTATAGCCCCACGTATCACAACAGAACTACAACCGGGTATGGTGTTTGCCTTAGAACCCAAAATTGTGCTCCCACAAATTGGTCCAGTTGGCATTGAGAACTCCTGGGTAGTTACAAACACGGGAGTAGAGAAACTCACGCACTGCGAGGAGAGCATCTTACCTTTATAACCCATATCCTCTCTCTTTTCTATACTCCTCCGCTTACATCGCTCTATTCTACATCTCTTTCGATGGATAGGGTTCTTTTCTATGTATTTCTAAAAGTGGTTCTAGGGAAGAGCAAATAATAGTAACAAATAGTGTAAGATATTTAACAGAACTTGATTATCTTTGCTTGCAAATTAGGATAAATCACCATGACAGAATTCAATCAATTTATACACCATCTATTAAACCTGGAGAAACTTGCTGCTGGCGAGTTTTGGAGCCTTGTTATCTCTACGGTCATTCTGGTATTAGCTGCCTTTCTATTGAACCATATTGTTCGATATGTCTTATTAAATGGCATCCATCGTTTCATAAAGATGAGTAAAAACACGTGGGACGATACTTTACTAAACGACCAGGTTCTTGTACGCATTAGTAAATTAACTGCACCTATTCTTATCTACTATACCATCCCAATGATGTTACCCCCAGACAATATTGGCTACGAAATTTTAGTCAAATTTAGTTTGGTCTACATTACAAGCTCATCGTTATTATTGGTCAATGGATGGCTTATTGCTACTTATAATATCTTTCAGCTGAAAGATAAATATAAAAACAGACCTTTAAAAGGGATGCTACAAACCACACAGGTCTTCCTATTCTTGATTGGAAGTATCATTGTTATCAGCATCATTATTAGTAAATCGCCGACCTATTTACTTACCACATTGGGTGCTTCTGCTGCTATTATCATCTTGATTTTCAAGGATAGCATCATGGGATTTGTGGCTGGTATACAACTCTCGGCCAACGATATGATTAAGGTGGGAGACTGGATTACCGTTCCCAATTATGATGCAGATGGTACGGTTCTCGAGGTATCCTTAAACACGGTGAAGGTTCAAAATTTTGATAATACCATCATTACACTCCCACCCTATGCACTAACAAGTGGTTCTTTCCGAAACTGGAAGGGGATGCTAAAGAGTGGCAATAGACGTATAAAAAGAGCGATTTATATGGATATGACTAGTATCCGGTTTTGTACGACAAACGACCTTGAGGAGTTTAAGAAAATAGACCTTATTCGCGACTATATTGAGCAAACAGAAAAGGAGATTGGAAACCATAATAAGCAAAACAACATTGATGCATCGGTTTGGGCAAACGGACGCAGACAGACTAATGTGGGGGTTTTTAGAGCTTATCTTAAAAACTATTTACTCCACCAGCCTACTATAAATGCTACCAACCTGTGTATGGTGAGACAGCTACAACCAACTGAAAAAGGCCTTCCTGTTGAGGTGTATGCCTTTGCTAACACAACCAACTGGGAGGAATATGAGCAGATTCAAAGTGACCTTTTTGACCATATCCTGGCAACTATTCCACAATTTGGTTTACGACTCTTTCAAACACCTACGGGGTATGATCTTTCTACACTTACAACCACTAGAATTAATACAACGGTCTCAGCAACTGAAGAGAAACAACAGAACTGAGATAAAATATTTATATAACAATTAACGATTATGATGTACAATTGGTTTGAATGCAAAATCAAATATGAGAAATTAGCTGAAAATGGCATGAATAAAAAGGTAACCGAACCTTATCTCATTGATGCCCTTAATTTCACCGAGGCAGAAGCACGTATTATAGAGGAAATTACTCCTTTTATATCTGGCGATTTTACGGTTTCGGATATAAAAAGAGCAAACTACAGTGAACTGTTCTTCTGCGAAGATGATGCAGCGGATAAATGGTACAAGTGTAAAGTTGTTTTTATCAGCTTAGATGAGAAAAAAGGAATCGAGAAACGTACAGCAACCTATATGCTGGTACAAGCGGAAGACCTAAAAGATGCACTTACTAAACTAACCGAAGGTATGAAGGGTACAATGGCCGATTACGATGTTACGGCTATCAATGAGACAACCATCATGGATGTGTATCCCTATAGTGCTGAAAAAACAGACAAACCAGAATTTTCTGCAACAAACGAATAGATAGATTATGGAAGTTCAAGAAGCAATTCAAAAGATAACAAGTCAGTTCCCCAATGGGGTACAACTTGTTGCTGTATCAAAGTACCACCCCAAGGAGACCATCTTAGAGGCTTATGAGGCTGGTCAAAGAATATTTGGAGAAAGTAAAATACAGGAATTGTGTGCAAAAGAACAATCACTTCCTGCAGATATTCAATGGCATTTTATTGGCCACTTACAGCGTAATAAGATTAAGTATATTGTTCCCTTTATATCACTTATACACAGCATTGACAGCGTTCAATTGCTCCAAGAGGTGAATAAACAGGCGGCCAAAAAAGAACGAATTATACCCTGCTTGCTACAAGTGCATATTGCACAAGAGGAAACCAAATATGGTTTTAGCTTAGAGGAATGTAAACAGTTTTGTATGCGCAAGGAGTGGCAAGACTTAGAAAACATTGAGATACATGGTTTGATGGGGATGGCTACTAACACAAAGAATCAACAGCAGGTGGAACAGGAATTTGAAAGCCTACATCAGCTCTTTTGTTCACTCAAAGAGAGCTGCTTCCAAGAGCATGCTTACTTTAAAGAACTATCTATGGGGATGTCAAACGACTACCCTTTAGCCGTTGCACATGGTAGTACATTAGTACGTATTGGAACTTCCATTTTTGGGAAAAGAGCTTACACATAATGCCGTAGATACACGGTCATAGCACTAGATATAAAACAGGAGATAATGTACACCGCTGCATTTTTTCCTGTTTTTTATTTGACAACCGACGTGAAACCCGTATATTTGCACAAAATTCAAAAGATTGTGCAAACACGATGAAACAAAGTTTTAATAAATTCATAGAAGATAGTGTCATCTCTCATTGGGACCTAGATGCTTTAACAGACTACAAAGGAGCAACGCTACAATATAAAGATGTTGCAAGAAAAATCGAGAAGCTACACATCTTCTTCGAGGAAGTTGGTCTTAAAGAGGGAGAAAAGATTGCTGTTTGTGGACGAAATAGTTCACATTGGGCCATCACTTTTTTAGCAACACTTACCTATGGTGCTGTTATTGTGCCTATTCTGCATGAATTTAAAGCGGACAATGTGCACAATATTGTGAATCACTCTGATGCAAAACTTTTGTTTGTAGGCGACCAGGTGTGGGAAAATCTCAACGAGAATGCTATGCCACTACTCGATGGTGTGTTTTTGATGAACGATTTTTGTTTACTCTTTTCTAGAGATAAAAAACTGACCTACGCACGTGAACACTTAAATGAACTGTTTGGAAAAAAATACCCTAAAAATTTCCGTAAACTACATGTCAATTATCATAAAGATTCTCCTGAAGAATTAGCCGTGATTAATTATACCTCTGGTACCACTAGCTACTCTAAAGGAGTAATGCTACCCTACCGCTCTTTATGGTCGAATATTGAATATGGTACAAGTGGCTTACATCTTAAGGCAGGCGATAAATTTGTCTCTATGCTACCAATGGCACATATGTATGGTCTAGCTTATGAGTTTTTATGTGAGTTTACTGTGGGTTGCCATATCTATTTCTTGACACGTATGCCTAGCCCAAAAATCATCTTCCAAGCTTTCTCAGAGATAAAGCCTAACTTAGTGATTGCTGTTCCGTTGATTATTGAAAAAATTATCAAAAAGAATATCCTTCCTAAGTTACAAACACCTACAATGAAATTTTTATTAAAACTACCTATTATTAACGATAAAATAAAAGCATCTGTGCGAGAAAAGATGATGAATGCTTTTGGTGGTAATTTTGATCAGGTACTTATTGGAGGAGCTAGTTTTAATCACGAAGTAGAGAAATTTCTGAAATCTATCAACTTCCCTTATGCCATTGGATATGGTATGACGGAGTGTGGTCCCATTATATGCTACGAGTATTGGTCCGATTTTAAGATGGGCTCCTGCGGTAAAGCAGCTAGACGAATGGAAGTAAAAATAGAATCGCCCGACCCAGAAAAGGTGGTTGGAGAGATTCTCTGTAAAGGAGCAAATGTAATGCTTGGTTACTATAAGAATGAAGAGGCTACAAATGAGGTCTTCGATAAAGAGGGCTGGTTACATACAGGCGACCTCGGTCTTATGGACAAAGAGGGAAATGTCTTTATTAAAGGTAGAAGCAAAAACTTACTTCTAAGTTCTGCTGGACAGAATATCTATCCAGAGGAGGTAGAAGAAAAGCTGAATAATATGCCTTATGTCTCGGAATCTATTGTGGTACAACAAAATGAAAGATTAGTGGGACTTGTTTATCCCGATTCTGACGATGCTTTTGCACATGGATTGAATAATAGAGATGTAGAAACCATAATGGAAGAAAACAGAGTGTTGCTTAACCAAGAGCTACCTGCTTATTCCAAGGTGTCTAAGATAAAAATCTATCCAGAAGAATTTGAAAAGACCCCTAAAAAAAGTATTAAACGATACCTTTATATGGAAGCTAAAGGATAAATAACGAAGACCTATCAAAACTGCCCGAATATTACTAACATGGACTTTTTGCATCATCACTGGTGTGTATGCGATGGTTGTTTTTGCTTTGGACGCTCAATACGTTCAAAGTAAAATTGGTAAACTCGTTGCTACTGAAATGGCTAATCAGCTCCATTGTGAGGTTACCATAGGAAAAATTGAGCTGGGACTTTTTGATCGATTTATTATTAACGATGTACTTCTTAAAGATAAAGAACAGCAAGATTTGTTGTCGATAAAGAAATTGACCACCAAATTTAAACTACTTCCTATCTTTGAGGGGAAAATCGTGATTAGCAATGTGCAACTCTTTGACTTTCAAGCACAATTAGAGAAAAAAACACCGGAGAGCAGAGCTAATTATCAATATATCTTAGATGCTTTTGCTACAAAAGATACGGTGCAGACAAAAACGGCAATAGATTTACGCATAAACTCTATTATTTTAAGACGCGGAAAGATTGCATATAATGTACTCTCTGAACCACAAACACCGGGTGTTTGGAATCCACATCATATTGTAACAGAAGATATTGATGGGCGCTTTTCTATCAAGGCACTCAACAGTGACTCACTCTATTTACGGGTACAACAATTCCATTTAAAGGAACAGGCTGGATTGGAACTAAAAAAACTCTCCTTTAAGCTTGTGGCTAATCATCAACACACCCAACTATCCTCTATCCGATTAGACTTACCTAGTTCACAAATCCGATTTAGTAACTTGTTTATCGCAACAAGTCAAAAACTACATTACTCGCTAACGGATTCCACTGTTTCCTTTAATGGCTCTTTAGACAACAGCTATATTGCATTAAAGGATTTAAGTTGTTTCAATACCGCTTTTAAAGACTCACCAGATAAGCTGGAGCTAGGAATGCGTTTTTCTAGGATGCAAAACAAATTTACGGTAGACGAACTACGGGTATCCTCGCCCGCACTTTTTCGGTTAGAGGGGCATTTATCTGCTCATCTATTACAAGATAGAGAAAACAGTCCCTTTTCTGCTACAATCCAGCAAATGGTTTTAACAAATAAAGGAATGGAGTATGTACAAAAAAGCCTGCAGGCAAGAAATATAAGACTACCCCATTTCACAACAAAATTGGGGGTCATTCAACTTAATTTAGCAACCAAAGGAACAGTAAGAAACAATCACTCCACAGCTGCCATCTCAACGGCGGTTGGAGAGCTACAACTAGATTTAACCACCCACTACTCCCCCAAAAAAATAAATGGAAAGGCCTTGGTTAACTACCAACAGGTAAATCTGGGGAGTCTGCTCAACAAGTCTAATCCATTAGGACTACTCGACGGGGTAACAACTGTTGATTTTAGTAGAGATAGCAAAAAAAACATTACAGGTAAACTGACTAGCACTATCTCCCGCTTGGAATACCAAAAATATACCTACAGCGATATTAAACTGCAAGCACTCTATAAGAACAAACAACTCACCTCTTCATTAGACCTTCTGGACAAGAATGGCTCCCTAACGATAAAAGGCGAGTTAGACAATCGAGAAAAGAAGCCAAACCTAACTGTTTTGGCAGAAGCGAAACGGGTGAACCCCTATAAGCTCAAGATGGCTCCAGAAAAGTATGATGCGAACTACTCTAGTGTGATTGAAGCTAATATTCAAGGAGATTCTATGGAGGATGCTATTGGAACAATAACCGTTAAGGAGTTAGATTATCGAAGTAAAAAAGAGCATTTTTCATTGGGAAAATTAGTGGTAGCATCTACACAGACGCTCCAAGAGAGAAAGCTCAGCATACAGTCTAATTTCTTAAATGGATTTATCATTGGTAATTATTCCTACAAAGAATTAATTAACAGCTGTATAGCACGTATGCATCAATATCTGCCAACACTCTTTCCTAAAAGGAACGAAACACCTACAAAAGATAAACAAATGTCTTTTTCTTTTGCTTGTACAAATGCTAAACTACTATCGACCATTTTTAAATTACCGGTACATGTAAATATGCCGCTCGACTTAAAGGGATTCTTAAATGAGAAGGAGAATAAGATGGAATTTACAGTGCATCTTCCATCTATACAGCATAAAAAGGATTTATATGAATCGGGATTTATTCATTTCTACAATGACTCAACTTCTGTCTCTAGCAAACTGCGTCTATCTAGAACAGATGAAAAAGAAAAAACAATTAATCTTACATTTGATGTAACAGCACGTCACGATTCTATTCGCTCTTGGTTAACATGGGGAAATGCAAATGAGGTATCCAATTATGGTTCACTAGCCTCTACCATTCGTTTCTCACACAGTGACCAATCGAGTAAAAAATTGCGCACGCAAATAGCTATCGACTCTACCTCTATCGTTTTAAAAGATTCGATATGGAATCTGAGCCCTACTACAATCCTTATCGATTCTGGTTTTGTAGACATCCACCAATTTGTTTTTAAACATAAGCAGCAACATATAATAGCCAATGGTCGTTTAGGTAAATCGCCTACTGACACACTCAAAACATCGCTAAAAGATGTGCACCTCAGTTATATCTTTAATCTGGTAGGACTAAATCTGGACTTCAACGGAATGGCTACAGGAAAGGCTTATGTGGCACATGCCTATGATCAACCTAAGATGCAGGCTGACCTTCAAATAAAGAATTATGCTTTTAACAAGGCAATCATGGGGGATATGCAGGTCAAAGGCAATTGGGATAACCAACGAAAGGGTGTGTATTTAGATGCGCTTATACAAAAAGGAGCAACAAGTGAAACAACCTGTAAAGGATACATCTTAGTTAAAGACAAGGGCTTGGATTTACAGTTTAAAGGAAAAGAGACTAATGTGGCTTTTCTAAACGAGTTCTTATATGCTATTTTATCCGATTTTAAGGGGGGCGCATCTGGTGATATCCGACTATATGGCGGTTTTAAAGCCCTTAACTTAGATGGGAAGATGAATGTGAATGCCAGTTGTAAGATGAACGAACTAAACATCCCTATTCAGATTAAAGATACGGTCTACTTTAGAAAAGAGGGAATAACTTTCATCAATAATCGAATTGCAGACCAAAGAGGCAACCAGGGATTGATGAATGGGTCTATTCGATATAAACATTTTAAAGATGTGAATTATCTACTACGTTTTAATACCAACAATATGTTGATTTATAACATAAAGAAAAAGGTAAACTCGGAGATCTATGGCACTGTATATGCCACAGGAGATGCATTAGTAACAGGTAGTGGCAATAATTTATCTATTGACATGAACATGACAACAGAACCGAATTCTACTTTCTCTTATGTTACCAACCCTACTATTTCTGCGGTAAACAATGAATTTATCAAATTTGTGGACAAGAGCTTTCACCGAAAAACAACGGACACATTAACCGTTGAAAAGAAAAAAGAAAATAGTACACCAACACCTTCGCAAAACATCAATATCAACATTAGTTTGAACGCTAACGAAAATGCTACGGTGAATATCATCATGGACCCAATTACGGGCGATTATATTAGTATGCATGGAAATGGTGCATTAAAGATTGACTACTTCAATAAAGGTGCCTTTAACATGTTTGGCGATTATATCATCAAAAATGGTATATACCACTTTAGTATGCAGGAGATTATACGTAAAAACTTCTTGATGCGTTCGGGTAGTACACTTAGCTTTCAAGGAGATCCAGAACGTGCTAATCTGGATTTAAAAACCTATTATGCTGTTAACTCGGCCTCGCTTAAAGATTTAGGTATCACAGACCTCTCACAAAACAATGTAAAAGTAAACTGCTTGATGAATATCACAGGTAGTTTAAAAAAACCTACATTTAATTTTGATATCGAATTACCAAATGTTAGTGAAGAGGAAAAGGAGATAGTACAAAGCACCATCAGTACAGATGAAGAGATGAATATGCAGGTGGTTTATCTACTTGGAGTGGGCAAGTTTTATCGCCCCAATTATTTAAACAATGACACACAGAGCTCGAATGCTATGTCGTCAGTACTCTCTTCTACACTATCGGGACAGTTAAACCGTTTTATCTCACAAGTGATAAACAGTAATAAATGGAACTTTGGAACGAACCTGAGTACAGGAGAAAAAGGATGGACCGACGTAGAGGTTGAGGGATTATTCTCGGGACAACTCTTTAATGACCGGTTACTAGTAAATGGTAATTTTGGCTATAAAGATAATCCCTTGTCAAAAAGTAATTTTGTGGGCGATTTTAGTGTGGAGTATGTACTAAACAAGGCTAAGGATTTACGCTTAAAGGCGTATAATCAGACAAACGACCGCTACTTTGAAAGAAGTACACTTACCACACAGGGGGTAGGTATCTTGTACAAAAAAGATTTCTCTAGTTGGAGAGATCTATTTCATCTCTCTGGTAAGAAAAAATAAGCAACAAAAAAAAGGCTACCCCATTAGGATAGCCCTTCTTTTTAATCTTTATATGTCCTATTTCTTACCTATTGAGTAATAGGTGAAACCTTGCGCAACTAGCTCTTCTTTATCATAGATGTTTCTACCATCAAACAATACAGATTGATTCATAGCCTTAGCAATAACACCCCAAGCTGGTAAACGGAACTCTTTCCACTCCGTTAATAAAAGCAAAGCATCGGCATCTAATACTGCATCATACATGTCTTGTGAATAAAAGACACTGTCGCCTACCAATCGTTTTGTTTCTTCCATAGCTGCTGGGTCATAACAACGTACGGTTGCACCTGCTTTTAATAAATGGTCAATCATTACTAAAGCTGTTGCTTCTCGCATATCATCGGTTTCTGGTTTAAACGATAGTCCCCATAGTGCAATTGTTTTGCCTTTAATATTACCCTCAAAATGACGCAATAGTTTTTTAAAGACAACACTCTTCTGACGCTCATTCACTGATTCAACAGCCTTCAAAACATCCATACTATAGCCGTTTCTATCTGCCGTTTTAATCAAGGCCTTAACATCTTTAGGGAAACAAGATCCACCATAGCCACAACCAGCATACAAGAATTTATTTCCTATACGTGTATCACTACCAATACCAGCACGTACTTGGTCTACATCTGCACCCATCAATTCGCATAGGTTGGCAATCTCATTCATAAAACTAATACGAGTAGCTAACATTGAATTGGCTGCATATTTACTCATCTCAGCAGAAGGAATATCCATGAAAAGTACCCTAAAGTTATTCAACAAGAAGGGTTTATATAAACGAGACAATAAAGTCTTGGCTCTATCCGACTCAACACCAACAACCACACGGTCTGGACTCATAAAATCAGAAATCGCTTTTCCCTCTTTTAAGAACTCAGGGTTGGAGGCTACATCAAAAGTAGTCGACAGGTTTCTTGCAGTCAACTCTTTTTGGATGGTTGCTTTTACTTTTTGAGCAGTACCCACTGGCACAGTACTTTTAGTAACCACTAATAAATATTTCTGCATATTAGCTCCAACAGTCTTAGCTACTTGCAACACATATTTTAAATCGGCACTACCATCTTCATCGGGAGGGGTACCCACTGCGATAAAGACAATCTCTGCATCAGACAAACAACTTTCTAAAGAGGTAGAGAAACAAAGACGACCCGCTTTTGTATTTCTATCTACTAACTCATCTAAGCCATTCTCAAAGATAGGAAGAATGCCTTGTTTTAATTTTTCTATTTTATTTTCATCGGTATCCACACACGTCACATGTACGCCTATATCCGCAAAACAGGCGCCGGTAACTAATCCAACATAACCTGTACCTACAATTACTATTTTCATACTATCTTCGTATTAAACTAATATTAATCAAAATATATTGCTTCCAAGAAACTACTCGCCAATTTGTCTTTCTCTGAAAGACTTATTTTATCTACTGTAATGGGCCAATCAATCTTGAGTGTCTTATCGTTATATGCTATAGAAGCCTCCGCATCTGGAGCATATACATTGTCCACTTTATAAGTAAATATAGCCTCTTCACTAAGCACTAAAAAGCCATGTGCAAAGCCTCTTGGGATAAAAAATTGTCGCTTATTTTCCTCGGTAAGCAACATACTTACATATTGTCCAAATGTAGAAGAGGAGCGACGTAAATCAACGGCTACATCTAAGACTTCTCCCTTTATAACTCTTACTAATTTAGCCTGACTCTTGTCTCCTTTTTGATAATGTAAACCTCTAAGTACACCATAAGATGATTTAGATTCATTATCTTGGAGAAAGTGAACGGGTCCGATATTTGAATGAAACTCTTCTTCTTTGAAAACTTCCATAAAATATCCTCGCTCATCGCCGTAACATACAGGTTGTATGAGCCATACCCCCTCTATTTCTGTTTGGATGTATTTCATTTCAATTTGTTTTATGCAAAAATAAGAATTTATTAATAGGATATGTAAAATCAGCCTTAAAATATAAAAAAAAAGAAGATATATAGAAAAAAAAGTATACATTTGCAGGTACATGAATGAATTAATTAGACATATAGAACATCTTATACAAGAGAACGAATGTGTTATTGTACCAGGTTTAGGTGGCTTTATCTCTCATTATTGTGAAGCAAAATGGATAGATGAAGAGGCTCTTTTTTTACCACCAAAACGTTCTGTTGGCTTTAATAAACTTCTACATGTAAACGATGGTCTACTGATTCAATCTTATATGGCTGCTTATCAGCTTGATTATGATACTGCAGCCCAACGTGTTCATCTGGCCGTAAGTGAACTTATTACTACTTTACAAAAAGAGGGAACAGTAAACATCACAGGCATTGGTTGTTTAACCTACACAGCAGCTAAAGAATATGAATTTGAGCCTAACGAAGATGGGATTGTTTCACCATCTCTTTTTGGATTATCCTCTTTTCAGATAGACCCGCTAGCTTCTACTGCACCTTCGCTGTCAGTTGTAAAAGCGGAAGAGCATACAAACAGAGAGAAAACAATGCAGCTAGTACCTTCTGCTAAAGGCTCTTTTACCACCCATCCTAAACGCAGACCAAGAAATCTTTTTGTAGCGGTGGTAATAGCACTTGTTTTCTTCTTTTCCTTTTCTACACCGGTTGAAAACACTTATATATCGCAAGAGAATTATGCCGAGTTACTCTCGCTCAACATGGAAGGATCTACTCTTTTCAACAAAGTAAACGGAACGGATACTTCCATTCCAGATAAAATAATAAACAAAGAAGAACTACCCGATAAGACTACAGCAACCGTTCAAGAGAGCGAAGCGCTACCTAATCTATCGGCGCAAAGAATAGAAGTTAAACCAATTCATACAAACACCTTCTCTAGCCATACAGCAAAAGAGACAAAAAAGGTGCAGCAAGAAGAACCTAAAACAACAACTGTTCAGATGCTCAATAAGAAGTTACCTGTTCATCCCTACCATATCGTTGTAGCTAGCTTAAGACGTCAACGAGATGCAAAGAAAGTCCTTTCTTCCCTAACGAAAAAAGGATATAACATGACGCAAATAATAAATGTGCAAGGCAAATTACGTGTTTCTTTAAATCAATATCCAACGAAAGAAGAAGCACAAAACGCCCTGCGAGAGATTCGAAGAATTAATGAATTTAAAAACTCATGGATTTTTCATTCTATATAATCCCACGAATAATAAAATTAGATGAAACGTATCAGATGTCCAAAATGTGATAGCTATAACTCTTTTGATGAAACAAAATA
>Ga0172378_10000205_pt1 | contig 48861 bp, 42 predicted proteins | sample GrowelOW332metaG_FD_119755 | JGI IMG/M metagenome (GOLD analysis project Ga0172378, IMG submission 119755) | Groundwater microbial communities from an aquifer near a municipal landfill in Southern Ontario, Canada - Pumphouse #3_1 metaG | ecosystem: Environmental > Aquatic > Deep subsurface >...
CGCATTGGACAAACCAAGCTCGTGGAGTAGCATGGCTTCAGCCTGCGCCGCTGTCCCATGCCGATAAATCCCCCGCATACGTTCGCATTTCCCGCATTGGACAACCGCGCAGGCTAAAGCCATGCTACTCCGCCCGGCAACACTGCTCCGCATTTCCCACTCGGAGTAGCACGGCAAACGGAGCAGTAAACGGAGTAGCAGGCTTCAGCCTGCGCCGCTGTCCCACGCGCACAGAACGAACGCAATCATCGCATTTCTCGCTATCCCAAGCCAATAAACCCCCCGCATTCGTCCGCATTCCCCGCGTTGGACAACCGCGCAGGCTAAAGCCATGCTACTCCGCCCAGCAATATTACTCCGCATTCCTCGCTCGGCTACTCCGCCTACTACCCCATCCGCCATTTTCCCGGCATCTCCTCCGCTACATCTCTCCACTTTCATTTGTGTATAATTTTTGCTATACTGAAACAAAAATAAAAACCAAAAACTATGCAAAATCCGCACAGACCACCGCATTATCTCGTCGATAACGGAATATATTTCATAACCGCCAGCACATACACCAATTTGTCATCTCGAAGGAGTACTCGACTGAGAGATCTGGGAAATGCACGAAGCTGTGCCGACTAAAAGCTGTCATCCCGGAATTTGCGCAGCAAATATCCGGGATCCCGTTACCAAGTCGGTGAAAATGAAATACAGCGCTTGCCTTGCATAGTTACGGGATTCCGGATATTTCGGAGTACCGAAATTCCGGAATGACAAATAAAGATTGTTTTTTTACCTTTCGGAACGACATATATTGATTGTTTCTTTTGATAGGAATTGCTTTCTAAAAAGCTGTTATCCCGGAATTTGCATCCGGATCACACCAGAAATGGTGTGAACTGCTACGCAAAAACGTTCTCTCCTGCATGGTTCACATCATTTCTGATGTGATCCGAAATTCAGAAATGTATTTTTGCATCCGGACCACACCAGAAATGGTGTGAAATGCTACGCAAAAATGTTCTGTCCCGCGTGGTTCACGCCATCTCTGGCGTGATCCGAAATCCGAAATTCAGAATCCGAAATGCATTTTTGCATCTGGATCACACCAGAAATGGTGTGGAGTGTTTCGCAAAAATGTTCTGTCCCGCGTGGTTCACGCCATTTCTGGCGTGGTCCGAAAACCGGAAATCCACATCCGAAATCCACAATTTGACGCCTTATTTATATTTTGCTAAACTGTAAATACGTAAAAGATAAGTCCAATCTTATGGTCACAAAAGATAAAAAGAAGATTGTCAAAAAAGAAGTTACCAAAAAGGCGATTACTTTGGAAGACGTTTCCAAGAATGTCGATAGCCTTAGTAAGACGGTTGATGGTCTGGGCAAAAACGTCGATAGCCTGGGCAAAAGAGTTGACGATCTAACCAAGAACGTCGACAACATGGGCAGAAGGATTGACGATCTGACCAAGAACGTCGATAACATATGCAAAACGGTAAACAATTTGGCGCTGGAGATGCGCGAAGGTTTCAAGCGCGTTGACGAAAAAATGGAAAGAGGTTTCAAACTTGCCGACGAGCGTTTGGAAAAGGGTCTCAAGCTTGCCGATGAAAAAATGGAAAAAGGCTTCAATCGCGTTGACGAAAAAATGGAAAGAGGTTTCAAACTTGCCGACGAGCGTTTGGAAAAGGGTCTCAAGCTTGCCGATGAAAAAATGGAACAAGGTTTCAAGCTTGCCGACGAGCGTTTGGAGAAGACCTTTGGCGATTTTGCATTGATGGTTGCCGAGGGCTTCGCGCAACAAGACGAACGCTTTGATCGTATGGACAAACGCTTTGAACAAATAGATAAACGTTTTGAACAAGTGGACAAACGCTTCGAACAAATAGACGAACGTTTTGACCGCATGGATCAGCGTTTTGATCGTATGGACGAGCGTATGGATTCGCACGAAGAGATTAACTCAATGGAACACGCGGAAATGAAAACTCATCTGAACAATGTGGCTTATCGCTTTGAGCTGAATGAATTGGGAAGAAGAGTCAGCGTTCTTGAGAAAAAAGTAAAATAGTCGTGAATTGCAAACCCCAAACCCCCGCATCAATTTGCGGGGTTTTTCCTTTTTTCGGAGTAGCGTGCCAAACGGAGTACCAAACGGAGTAGCACGGCTTCAGCCTGCGCCGCTGTCCCAAGCCGATAAATCCCTTGCAATCACCGCATTTCCCCGTATCCGGATCACACCAGAAATGGTGTGAAATGCTACGCAAAAACGTTTTGTCCCGCGTGGTTCACGCCATTTCTGGCGTGGTCCGAAATACGAAAATCCACAATTCACAATCCGAAATTCAAAATGCATTTTGCATCCTTGCATCCGGACCACACCAGAAATGGTGTGAAATCCTACGCAAAAACCATCTCTCCCGCGTATTCCACATCATTTCTGATGTGGTCCGAAATCCGAAAATCCGAAAATCCACAATCAAAATTGAAATTTGTTGCATAAAGATAATTGTGATATAATAATTCCATAAATACATAAAAATAAAATTAAAAAGATGTCCAAATCTTTGCGTGATCGGATCGGGTTCGAAGAATGTCGGGAATATAATCTCGGGCTTTGGCAATGTCCGAGTTTTTTGTTTATTGTGATGGGTATAATCAATATCGCTTCCATTCTGGCAACTTACATCGTGGTGGAACGATATGACTCGCCGGAGCTGGTAATTCTTTCCGTGTCCGCGATCAGTATTTTTATTTTTTCACTGGGAACTTCCGTTATTCGCGGTATCCAGCAGATGGCCGTCATCAATCAGATGCGCGCGGACTTTATTTCCATCGCCTCGCATCAGCTCAAGGCGCCGCTTTCGGGGTTGCGCTGGTCTTGTGATGTTCTCTCCAGTCCGAAAACCGGCTCTCTTAATGAAAAGCAAAAGGAGTACGTGGACAGCTTGGAAGAAAATATCTCGCGGATGATCAAGCTGGTTAATGATCTTTTGGATGTGTCGCGGATTGATTCTGGAAAAATGCAAATGAATCTCGAAACGGTAGATATGAAGAAAATGGCAGAGGAGGCGATAAATGATCTCAGTTCTTTTGCCCGGGCGAATAATGCGGAAATTTTTTTGGATGCGGATAGTGATCTCGTTCCGGTCAGAACGGATGTGATGCGTCTTCGGATGGTGTTGCAGAATTTTGTAGATAATGCGGTAAAATATATAGGGGAAAAGAAAGGTGAAATTCATGTAATTTTGCGAAATGAAGGTGATTCGGTTTATTGCGGAGTGAAGGATAGCGGAGTTGGGATTGCAAAAGAGGACCAGAAGAAGATTTTCGAGAAGTTTTTCCGTGCCAAAGGAGTTGCCCGCAAGCAGACAATCGGCACGGGGCTTGGGCTTTATATCGCCAAGGCGGCGGTGGAAAGCTCCGGCGGACAAATCGGTTTCATTTCCGAGGAAGGAAAGGGGTCGGAATTTTGGTTTAAATTGCCGAAAGCCGCTTAAAAGAAACAATCAATATCTGTCATTTCGAAATGAGGTACTCCGATTGAGAAATCTAGGAATAATACTATGCAAATATAATCTTACTATAAAAACAATACCAACAAAGTCTTCGTACATTTCCCAGATCTCTCAGTCGAGTACTCCTTCGAGATGACAAATAGAGTTTGATCTGATATAATTTTTCCATTTTCATTTTAAAGTATTTGTCATTTCGAAATGAGGTACTCCGATTGAGAAATCCGGGAATAATACTATGCAAATATAATCTTACTGTAAAAACAATACCAACAAAGTCTTCGTGCATTTCCCAGATCTCTCAGTCGAGTACTCCTTCGAGATGACAAATAGAATTAGTCAAGCTCCGATATCGGGATTGCGTATCAGGATTGCCACGTCGTCCGGGAGTATCGGTTCCTTGCAATGACAAACAGTACTAATCGCGTAAGCCCTATACATATGAAATTTTATTTATAAACTTTTTTAAAAAAACATGGCAAAGAAAATTTTGGTTGTCGAAGACGAGGCTACCTTGCAGAAGGCCTTGGTGGAAGTTTTGGAACAGTCGGGTTATGATGCGATTTTTGCTTTGGATGGAGAGATTGGATTTGAAATGGCGACAAGAGAATTGCCGGATCTGATTCTGTTGGACATTATTCTTCCCAAAAAGGATGGTTTTGAAGTGCTCAAGGGGCTTAAGGCCGACCCCAAGACTGCGGACATACCGATAATTATTCTGACGAATCTGAGCGATATTTCCAGTGTGCAGCAGGCTTTGGAGTTGGGGGCGAACTCATATCTGGTAAAGGCGGATTTTCATTTGGACGACGTTATTAAAAAGGTGGAACAGACTTTGCTGGGTTAGACTGATTACCGGTTTACGCCATATTTTATGAAGGTTTCCAACAGTCAATTCAAAAAATTTTTTACAGAGGCCGGTTTGTTTTCTCCGGAAAAATTAAAAGAGATGGAGGCAAAGGCGGATAAAGAAAAGCTTCTTTTGGAGGATGTTTTTTTGCGCGAAAAATTGATTACGGAGCAGGATCTTGCCAAGGCCAAAGCATACATAAACGGCGTTCCTTATGTCAATCTGAAAGAAGAGGCGATTGATACGCAAATACTCAAGATAATTCCCGAACAGATGGCAAGGCAGTACAGCGCCATATCTTTTGCCAAAGACGACGGGAGGCTCAAAGTGGCGATGCTGGATCCGAGCGATTTGCTGTTTATAGATTTTATCGGCAAGAAGACGGGGATGAAAATCGTTCCTTGCCTGACTGACAGCGAAAGCATCAACAAGGCTTTCAAGCTTTTTCAAAAAAGTTTAAAAGCGGAGTTCGGTGATTTGGTTGGAGATAATCTCGGCGAAGAGGACAGGCTCATTATCAATAGCGACGGAGAGAAAAGCGAGTCGGGGACGGAAGACGATCTCAAAAAAGCGGCGGAAGATTTGCCGGTGGTAAAAATCGTGGACACTCTCCTCAAGCATGCGATTTTGGAGGGGGCGAGCGATATTCATATCGAGCCGGAAGAGAAGGACGTGGTGACGCGTTTTCGCATTGACGGCGTACTGCATGACGCGATGACGCTGCCGCGCTTGATTTTGCCGGGCATTGTGGCGAGAATCAAAGTGCTGTCCAATCTGAAAATAGACGAGCATCGCCTGCCGCAGGACGGGCGGTTCAAGGTGGAGTCGCCCGATTACAAGGTGGCTTTTCGCGTGTCCATCATTCCGGTTTTTGACGGAGAAAAGATCGTTATGCGTCTTCTCAACGAGTCATCCGGGAGCGTGCTTCGGCTGGATCAGATGGGATTTCGCAAACGGGATTACGAAATATTGCAATCGGAAATCGAAAAGCCGAACGGAATGATTCTGGTGGTGGGGCCGACCGGTTCCGGAAAGACGACAACCTTGTATACGGTTTTGGGAATGCTGAATGAGCCGGGGGTGAATATCAGCACGCTGGAGGATCCGATCGAGTACAGGATGCCGAGAGTGAACCAGTCGCAGATCAATGCCAAGATCAATTTTACGTTCGCTTCCGGGCTGCGCGCACTTTTGCGTCAGGACCCCGATATTATAATGGTGGGGGAAATTCGCGACGGCGAGACGGCGGAGCTGGCGGTGCACGCGGCTCTCACCGGACATTTGGTGCTTTCGACTTTGCATACCAGCAGTGCGGCGGGAACTTTGCCCCGTATCACGGATATGGGAATCGAGAATTTTTTGGTGGCTTCGACCGCCAACGTGATTATTTCCCAGCGGCTGGTGCGGAGGAATTGCAAGGAGTGCGCGGAAGAATATACAATGGACGAGGGGACTTACAAAAGTTTGTCGCAAAAATTCGACGTGGAGAGGCTGGCGGCGATATTGCGCGAGGAGATGGGCATAAAAGAAAAATACAAAGATGTCCAAGATTTTTGGATGAACGTGAAATTCAAGAGAGGGAAGGGGTGTTCCAAATGCCGCAATGGATACAAAGGGCGGATGGGAATTTATGAAGTTTTGCAAATTACCGCCGATATCAAGAAGCTGATAAACGCCGAGGCCAATGCTGCGGAAATCGAGGAAGAAGGAATCAAAGAAGGGATGAATACGATGCTGGAGGATGGCATCGTCAAAGCGGCGCAGGGAACGACGACGTTGGAGGAAGTGATGAGAGTGACAAAGGAATAAAATGCGAGAATGCCACTCGGAATAGCATGCCAAACGGAGTAATATGACGGGTGGAGTAGTATGGCTTTAGCCTGCGCGGTTGTCCAATGTGGAAAATGCGGTGTTTGCGGTGGTTTTTGCGACTTGGGACAGCGGGCGCAGGCTAAAGCCATACTACTCCTCCACCCTACTCCGCCCGATATTCCGTCTTGCTATTCTTATTTATTTTTACATCTTAAATATGTCAAACTTTCTTTACAAAGCCAGGAACGGCTTGGCGGAGGTACAGACCGGCGAGTTGAGCGCGAAAAATCGCACGGAGCTTGCGGCGCTGCTTAAACAAAAGAAGCTGATTTTGATTTCGGCGGAGGAGCGCAAAGAAAAGAAAGAAATAAAACTGCCGTTTTTGAAGCCGCGCGTCGGGCTGGTGGACAAAATGCTTTTTACGCGCAATCTGGCGGTGATGCTCCGCAGCGGGTTGGCTTTTTCGCGTGCGCTTTCGATCTTGTCGGAACAGACCAAGAGCAAATATTTTGCCGAGGTGCTTAGGAACGTTCAAGGAGACGTGGAAAAGGGCGCCGCGCTTGCCGACAGTTTGGAAAAATATCCGAAAGTTTTCAATCAGCTTTTTGTGAGTATGGTGCGGGTGGGCGATACCGGCGGAAATTTGGAGGAGGTTTTGGATCTGCTTGCCGTTCAGCTCAAGAAAGATCACGAGCTGACTTCCAAAGTCAGGGGGGCGATGATGTATCCTTGCGTAATTCTCGTGGCAATGGGTGGTATTGGAATTTTGATGATGGCGTTCGTTTTCCCAAAATTGCTGGGCATGTTTACCGAGTCGGGAAAGGAACTTCCGTTTGCCACGAAGGTTTTGGTTTTTTTGAGCAACACTTTGGTGTCTTACGGAATTTATTTGTTTATCGCATTTGTGGCGTTCTTGTATTTTTTTGTGAAGTCGATTAAGACTACCGCCGGAAAAAAAGTCTTTGATACTTTTATGCTTAAGGTGCCGGTGATAGGTCCGATTATTACGAAAGTCAACGTGGCGCGATTCTGCCGGACAGTGAGCTCGATGATTACCAGCGGCGTTTCAATCGTGCAGGCGCTGGATACGGTGTCGGGTACTTTGGGAAATTACGCTTACAGCGCCTCGGCCAAGGACGCATGCCTGAAGGTGCAAAAAGGCGTTAACTTGAGCGAGGTGATCGCCGAATACGGAAAACTTTATCCGAGTATGATGATTCATATGATAGAGGTGGGCGAGGAGACCGGGAGCGTGGAGGGCACAATGAAGCAGGTCGCGGAATATTATGAAGAAGAAGTAGATCAATTCACTTCCAATCTGTCTTCGGTTATCGAGCCGATTCTAATGCTGATTATGGGAGGCGCAGTTGGCTTTTTCGCCATTGCACTCATTCAGCCGATGTACGGAATTATGGAAACGATGTAGAAATAATTTGTAATCCATTGCTTCCTAAAAGCTTGTCATCCCGGAATTTGCGCAGCAAGTATCCGGGATCCCGTTACCAAGCCGGGGAAATGAAACACAATACTCGTCTTGCATAGTTACGGGATTCCGGATATTTCGGAGTACCGAAATTCCGGAATGACAAATAAAATATGAAATGTAAACAGTTATTGATTTGATAACATTTTCGTAGCATTTCACACCATCTCCGGTGTGATCCATAATAATTGCATACGACTCGTAAATAACAGAAAATCGGTGCCGGGTCCGGAATATTCTTTTATAAAAATCAGGGGGTAAAAATGAGAATGCTTCGACAGAAAAACAGAAATAAAAAAGGTTTTACAATTATCGAAGTTGTGGTCAGCATCGCCATCTTTGCGGTGATTTCCATGGCGCTTTTCAGTATGTTCGATGCGATTTTGAAAACCGTCAGAAACAACAAGGCCATGCTTGCCGCCAACGGCATCGCGTCGGAACAGCTGGAGATTATGCGAGGGATGGAATTCAACAATGTGGCGACGGTCGAAGGATGGGGCGGACCGATTCCGAGCGAGAGAACGATATCGCGCAGCGGAACCGATTTTGACGTCAAAGTTGATATAACTTGGGTGGATGATTCGTTTGACGGAGTGGAGCCCGAGGACACGTTTCCTTACGATTACAAAAATGCGAGAGTGCGGGTTTCTTGGAAAAATCCCGTCTCGGGTTCTGATGAAGAATTTGCGGCAAGCACGTTTGTCGTGCCGCCGGGGCTGGAGGGTTTGAGCAAAGGAAGAGGGGGACTTTATCTGACCGCGTTCGACTCGAATGGCAAGAGGCTTTCCGGTGCGACCGCCAAGATAAGCAGCACGAAGGGGCCGCTTGCTTTGACGGAACGCAAGACCGATCTCAACGGAAATATTTGGCTTCCCGATCTTTTGCCGGCGGACGACTATCACATCGAGGTGGCGAAAGAAGGCTACAATTCTTCACAAACTTATGCGATAGACACCAATCCCGCTTCTGCCAATTACAATCCTATTCCGGAAAAGACGAACGCTTTGGTCGTAGCGCAGCAGGTGACCAAGATGGGATTTTCGATAGACAAGCTGGGAATCTTGGACATAAAGACTTTTCATTTTTCCAATCCGAGCAACTGGCGAGTCAATGCCGATGCGGCGGGTGAGCAGACCGACAGCTCCGCGGCTCTCGGTTCGGACGGGCAGCTTTTTGTCACTTTTGCGGATACGCGCGAAACCGGGAGCTATATCTATCTGCAAAAATTCACTTACAATGCCGGAAGCGGAACTTACCAGGGGAGCTGGTCGGACGTAAAAGTGACCGATCAGCCGACTTCCGCCAATCCCGAGCTGAAATTTACGCAGAATGGTTCTTTGTTTTTGGCTTGGGACGATGGCAGCGATGTTTATCTCCAGAGAATAGATCCTGCGAACGGCGGACTGATCGGGAGCGCGCTGACAGCTAATCACGACGCTGCGGGCAAGGTGCAAAAAAATCCGAGCATGGACGCGGATCAGGACGGCAATCTTTATATCGCGTGGGAGGATTATCGGTCTGACAATTGGGACGTCTATTTGCAGAAATTCAATACCTCATTAAATTCTTTTCGGGATGAAGATTTCAAAGTCAGCGTTTCGGACGCCGACGGGCAGGAACTCAATCCCAAAATTATTTTGGATCGGGATACGAATGCGGGAGGCGCGAACCTCAACAATCTTTATATTTTCTGGCAGGGAAACCGTTCCGGCAGTTTCGATATTTTTCTCAGCAAATTTGATGTCAATTTTCAAGCCGCGGTTTCGGAGAAGCAAATAAACGAGAACGGAGGTTTTCTCGATCAGTACGAACCGGCAGCGGCATACGACGGCAGCGAGTATTTTTATGTGGCGTGGTCGGACGAGCGCGATTCCCAGCCGGATATTTATATGCAAAAAATAGACAAGAGCGGGAACCTGATGTGGACTGCCGGAGATCTGAAAATCAATGACGATGCGTATGCCACGGCGCGGCGGATCAAGCCTTCAGTCGGATACGGGGGCAGCGAGGCGATTTATGTGACATGGGAAGACAATCGCAATGGCGAGGCATATTCCGATATCTATGCCTCCAAGATAAAATCTTCCGGAGAAAGGCTTTGGATCTACGATTTGGTGGTGGCGGATTATCTTGCCAGCGTGCAGACGAACGCTTCGACCGTCTATGACGCGGGAGGAAAAGCGGTTACGGTTTGGCAGGACAATCGCAACGGAACCAATGATATTTTTGCGGCGCGCTACAGCGAGATGGGAAACTTGCAGATGCCGGGCGTCGAAATCACTGTGACCGGCGAGAGAGCGAAAGGGAAATATCCCAACCCCGCTTACGTTCCTGAAGGGACGGAGCCTGAATTTATTTCGATTCCCAAATATTCCGAAAAATTTACCAGCGATGCCAACGGCGATATCCATATCGGCGGGATAGAGTGGGGGAGTTATGCTTTCTTTGTTGACGAGAATGATTACATTATCGCTTCATTTGATCTGCCTTCTCCGATTGCGGTGGCGCCGGGAGGGTCGTCGCATATCGTAATAAACGTTAATCTCGAAGAATGAAAATCGGCGTCGGACAATCCGGTTTTACCTTAATTGAAGTCATTATGGCGGTGGCTATTTTTACGTTGCTTATGCTTGCCATGAATGCGCTTTTTATTTCCCTGTATCGCCAGCAGGGGGTCGACACGGCGATGACCAAAAGGACGCAAAGCATGAATTACGTTCTTGGTACGATGAGCCGGGAACTTCGCGGAAGCAATCGCGGCGAAGACGGAAGTTTTTTTATCGCCGAAGCGGGAAGCAATTCTTTGACATTTTATTCCGATATCAATAAAGACGGTTTGACGGAAAAAATTTCTTACGCTCTGGACGGAACCGATTTTAAAAAGACGATAACGGAGCCGGGGAGTTCTTCTCTTTACGCGGGAGCGGGAGTTTCTTCCGTTGTCTGTCCGGAGATTAAAAACGGCGGGACGCCGATTTTCACGTATTACAACAAGAGCTACACGGGTTCGGAAGTCCCGATGTCCATTCCTGTCAAGGCTTTGGACATCAGTATGATCGGAGTGTCCCTGACCGCGAATACCGTCAGTCAGAACAAATCCTATCCTTTGCACGTCGAGACAAAAATCCAACTTCGTAATTCAAACTAACTTGTAACTATGCAAAAGAAACAAAAAACATTAAATCAGGACGGAATGATTACGCCAACCATACTTGTCGTTCTGGTTGTCTTTTCCGTTTTTGCTACCGGGATTATGAGTTGGGCTTTGCAAACGCGCAAGAGCGTGGTCAATACGGCGCGCGGTACGCAGGCGCTGCAAGTCGCCGAGGCCGGGATAGATTACTACAAGTGGCACTTGGCGCATGATGAGAGCGATTATCAAAACGGCAATAGTTGGTGCTGCGACAAAGACAATCCCGTCACGCTTTCGGTGGCGGACTGCGACGGCGTCTGCGGTCCTTACACTGAAATTTATAAAGACTATGACGGCAAAGACATAGGGGAATACTCGTTGCTTATCGAAGTTCCTCCCGCAGGTTCGACAATCGTGCAGATCGAATCGACGGGAAAAACTTACAAAGATGTCAGCGTGAAAAAAACGATAGCCGCCAAGCTCGGCAAGAAATCTTTGGCGAGGTACAGTATGCTTTCCAACGCGCCTATCTGGATCGGTCCGGACGAAACGACTTCAGGGCCGCTGCATTCCAACAAAGGCATCCGTTTCGACGGTCTGTGCAATGCGGAAGTGACCAGCGCGGTGGCAAGTTACAATTGCAACACCGCCAATCATAGCTGTTCAGGTACAAAACCGGGCATTTGGGGAAGCGCGTCGAATAGCTGTAAGCAGTATTGGGACTTCCCGGACAACTACACGGACTTTGAAAATTTTACCTTGAATATGGCAGATATACAGGCAGATGCCGAGGCAGCGGGCATCTCCTTGGCGCCGAGCGGAAAGTTGGGATATTGGCTGCAATTCAAAAGCAATGGAACTGTCGATGTCTCCAGGGTAACGGGTTGGAAATATAATGTGAAATATTATGATGATAACGGTTCTGAGGTCATCGGCAATGAAGGTGTGGGATCTTCTGTTTTTATCAAGAACTATCCCATTCCGTCAAACGGGCTTATCTTTGTAAAGGATAATGTGTTTGTGGAAGGTACGGTCAACGGGCGAGTGACTGTGGCGGCCACCAAATATGAGGATACCCCCTTCGATTACGCCAAAATATACATTGAGAGTAATATAACGTACCTTGCCAAAGACGGTGGCGACGTCTTGGGGCTTATGTCGGAGGGGGATATTGTGGTGCCTCGGCATGCGCCCGTTCCGGTGGAGATAGACGCCGTGATGCTTTCCCAGAAGGGGCATGTTTATACAAGGAATTATAAAGAGGAAAACAAGAATAAAAAAATTGGAAGCATAACGGTATATGGTGGAATCATTTCCAATCTTTTTTGGACTTGGACTTATACAAGCGGCGGCAAGCCTGTCGACGGTTACACGCATACGATTATGGAATATGACAACAACCTCACTTTCGGTCCGCCGCCGTCTTTTCCCACGGAAAAAGAATACGAGGTTTTGGATTGGTCGGAAAAGTAGTGGATAAGAATTAAAATTTGTGCTAAAATATCAGCAGGTTATGAAATTACTTTTTGCTTATGTCGATTTTCAATGACAAACTGAATCCTTTCGGTCTTGACTTCAACGATCGCGTGGTTAAGGTGGCGCAATTGGGAGAGAAAAACGGCAAACTGTTTTTGCGCGGGTGCCGGCGTGAGGAAATTCCCCAGGGGATTATCGAAGAAGGGGAAATAAAAAATCCGGAAGAACTTGCAAAGTATATAAAAGCCGCGATGGCCAAGGCCGTTCCCAAACCGATAAAGTCCAAATTCGCCATCTATTCCATTCCCGAGACCAAAGGTTTTATTCGTGTCATCAAAATTCCCTACGAGCAGAGAGAAGATATGGAAGGCTCGATATTTGCGGAAGTTGCGCGGGTGTTCCCGGTGAGCATGGAGGAGTCTTATTCGGACTGGCAGGTATTGGATCGCCAAAAAGAAGACGATGATTTCGAGGTTCTGGCGGCGGTGGTGCCGCAGACGGTTGTGGATTCTTATTCGGAGGCTTTGTCGATGGCGGGACTGAGGCCGGTGGCGGCGGAGATAGAATCAATCGCGATTTCTCGCAGCCTTATTAATGAAAAAGTGACGCAAAGACCTGCGCTTATCATCGACTTGGGAAAAGACAGGACGGGGTTTATCATCTACAAAAGTCCGACGGTGCAATTCACGGCGGGCATCCCCATTTGCGGAAAAGAATTCAACAAGGCGATAGCGCGAGATCTTAATATCGGCGAGGATGAAGCGGAAGAAATTAAATATAAATGCGGGTTGAGCATGCGCGGGGAATGCAAAAAAATATATCAAGCAATGGACTCCGGACTGAATGAGCTGATGGTTTATATTGATCGGCTCTTGGGATATTACCATGAACATTTTCCGGAAGAACCGGATATCGCCAAGGTTATTATTTGCGGGGGCGAGGCGCGGATGGATGGTATCAGCTCGTTATTGTCGTTCAAAATCAAAAAAGAAATAGAGAAGGGCAACCCTTGGGTGAATATTATCGGCGGTGGCGCGCAGGAAATTCCTTCCGTATCGCGCGACGACTCGCTGGCTTTTGTGACAGTTTTGGGGCTGGCGCTCCGAGGCATGGAAGAAGATGAATCCATATAAAAGGCAAACGAATATGATAAAAATAAATCTGCTTTCCCCTCTGGATAAAGAAAATCTGAAATGGGAAAAACTCAACAATCTGGCGATCAGAAATATTATTTGGGTTCTGGCGGCGGAGATGATTTTTGCCGGTCTTTTCTTTTTTGCCTTGGGATATCTAAATGCGGAGAGTCGCACATTGTCCGTCCAATCTGCGGATTTGAGCAATTCGCCGGAAACTCGGGAAGCGAGTGCCATTGAACGCGATTTGCAGGCCAACAAAAGCAAAGTGAAAAACATATACGGCGTCCAAAGCGGACATGTAAAATGGACTCCGCTTTTTGAAAATATTTCCAACATGATTCCTGCCGAGGTGCGATTGGAAAGCATTTCCGCGCAAGCGGACAACAGTGCCGTCGAGGCTGCTATTCAAAAGGCAAACAAAGGAAAGCCGGTAGAAGAACAAGTTACACTCAAGGTGGAGGACAAGAAAATGAAGGTGGATATCGCCGGCAATGCCAAGAGCCGGGAGGCGCTGATCGCGTTTGAAGAAAAACTTAAAAGCTCCGATATGTTTTTTGATGTGCAGTGCAATGCTTCCAATTACGTCGAGTCTTCCGATATAGATTTCATATACACCTTTTACATTCACGAGCAAACGCTGTTAAAATAACAAAATCCTTCTCAATGCCATGAATAAAATAAAGAAAAAATTTGTAATAAACGTTTCGGTCGCGGTTTTGCTCGTACTTGCTTTCTTGTATCTCGGAATGAAATATCTGGTGAAGGAAATCGAGACTTCCAGCGCGCAAATCGTGTCCGGCAAACAAGCCGTCTATGTGCAAAATGCCAAAAATGCGCAACTGTCGGAGTCAAAAAAACAAGATGAAGAGATGAGTCTTGAAATGAACAAGGTGTCGGAATCTGTTGTCGATAAAGGCAAAGCGGTGGTTTTTATAGAAGACGTGGAAAATGTCGCCCGCGAAGATCGAGTGAAACTTAAAATCAAAGCTTCCGATTCCAAAGGCAAAGAAGCAGCCGGCGCCGCGATCACAAGCAGCTATTTCAATTTTACGGTAGGCGGGGCTTTTGATGACGTGATGCTTTTTCTGGGCACGATGGAAAATTTCAAGTATTATTTTGATATTGAAAACATAAAAATGTCTTTTGGCGATTTCGATGAATTTGATAAAAATATGATAGTGCTTACTTTTGATGTAAAACTTTACCAAAAAGACGGTCAAAAATAACGATATGAAAAATAAAAAATTTAATGTCAAATTGAGCGACCTGAAAATTACCGAAGAGCAGAAGAAAAAAATCGCCGGTATGCTGCTTCATAATATGAGGCTCCTTTTTCTGGTTTTTTTGGGAGCGGTGTCTTTCTATTTTTCCGTCGTTTTCAAAAAAGCCTTTACGGAAATCGGCGATGTTCAATATCCGCCGTACAAGAGCGTCTTTGCCGACAGCGAGGGAAAGGCCATGTTGGAGAAAGCCACGCAAAACATTGAAGAACGCAAAAAAAACTTGGAAAGCCTGAAAGACAAACATTATATCGACCCTTTCAGTTTTCGTGATGACGCGACAAGCTCAAAACAGACAAGTGCGGCGAAAAAGAAAGAAGATGCCGCGGAAACATCGGGAACTGCCGGTGCTGGAAACAAGGTTGTTTCGCCAAGCACGCCCTGATTGCGAACGTCATAAAGTTGTTTTGAGATTTTTTTCTTCGCTACTACTGCGTTCAGAATGATACCAATTGTATACGATTATTCTTTCCGCGTGGGACAGCGGCGCAGGCTAAAGCCATGCTACTCCGATTTTATTTGTTTGTCATTCCGGAATTTTGGTACTCCGAAATATCCGGAATCCCGTAGCTATGCAAGACAAACATTATATTTCATTTCCGCCGGCTTTTTAGAAAGCAATGGATGAGTGCAGGCGGGTCAGCATGCGAACGGATTGACTGGATCGGTTTTGTCTGTTATACTCCCAACGTGAAACTTTCCTTGTCCCTGTAGTTCAGTGGATAGAACGGGAGCCTTCTAAGCTCTTAACGCGGGTTCGATTCCTGCCGGGGACACCACAAAAATTCGTATTGATCCGAAATCAGAAATCCGGTCTTGCATTCGGATCACACCAGAAATGGTGTGAAATGTTCCATGGGAATGTTCTGTCCTGTGTAGTTCACGCCATCTCTGGTGTGAACCAAAATCCGGAATCCAAAATACAATCCATAATTAAAAATACACTTTATAACAATTGCAAATATGGGACAGGGGCTGGAAAATTTGTTGTTAATATTAGGTTTCTTTCTTTTGGTACTTATCGTAACCCTGATAGAGGTGTATGTTTTTTGATGCGGGGATGATATGCAATAAGCCATATTTGTCCGGAATTGAGCAATAAAAAAAGAGTCTCGCGAACTCTTTTTTTGTTTAATTCTGCACATCTAGGATTTACGCATTTCAAATTTTCTCAATCTTCAATGCTTTCTTTTTTGCGATAGAACCGACATTTTGTCATTCTAGTAAGAATCCCTTGATTATACTGTTTAACTGTATACAAGGGATCTTTACAAAGATGACAAAAGGAATGTATCAATGCGGGAATTATAAAAAAGTGATTTCATACAGTTCAAACACGTAAGTTCTGACATCAATATTGTTTGCTATCGCGAGAAGTCGGCACTTCGGCGACGCGGCATCCCGTAATTATGCGATACAAAAAAGTATGGCGAATTTTAATTATTTTCGTCCAGCCGTTCCAGTTCTTGCGTGCCTTCCGTCAGTCCTTGCATTTGTTCTTGGTCGCTGCGCAGAAGAAAAGTTTCCAGTTCTCCGATATGTTCTTTTTTCTCTTTGAGAATGCCGTGGAAAATCTTTTTGGTTTTTTCATCTTTGCTGAGCGCTGCGAGCTGTTCAAAAAGATTAACCGCATCCAGCTCGGAAATAAGTCCGGCGCGCAGGATTTGTTTTTCCATATCCTCGCTGTTTGATTTTGAGAAATCGAACGGGTTGATAGAAAGCATATATAAATCGTTAATTATTATATTTCAATTGTACCATATTTATCGGTTTATTTCCAACGAATTTTTTGACTGACCCACCTGCACTTTGAATCGCTTGTTTTAGCCAAACCGAAAAGTAAAAATCAATCTTTATCTGTCATTCTGGAATTTCGGTACTCCGAAATATCCGGAATCCCGTAGCTATGCAAGACAAGCAATATATTTCATTTCCACTGGCTTAGTAACAGGATCCCGGATATTTGCTGCGCAAATTCCGGGATGACAGCTTTGTAGAAAACAAAAGACAGGTGTTGGAAAGTGCAGGTGGGTCAGAATTCCTCGGCAAGTATAAAATCCGGCCTGGCGGACGCGCCGGTTATTTCCCCAGAGTAATGATAACTCTGTCGGCATCTGCACCGCCGATTTCCTTTCTTTGGATCGAGGCATAGAGCAGGGAAGTGACGATTTCCTCGGCTTCTTGGCAAATGGCGGGCTTGACATTGCTGCCACATTCAATGACGGTGTCATTATAGTCGAAGCGGGTGGCATTGCTTGTGGTAATGGAAGTGTATCCTTTTTTCCTGAAGAGTGCCAATGCTTTGGAGGAAGCGCCCCTAACTCCGCTGCCGTTGAGGATTTTTATTTTGGCCGCCTGCCTGTCCGCAACGCTTATTTCCTTGGCGGGATCTTCTTTTATCGTTGACGTGCTGTCCGCCGTCGGAACCGGAGCGGTCTTTTCTTCCGCGGTTGCCGTTTCTTTTCCGGTGTCGGGCGTTGTTGTCGTGTCGGCGAGCTTGTCCCTATTGCGGTCATAGATGAAATTTGCGTTATTGCCTTTGGTGAAAAACTGGGTATAGATGAAATAGCCGAGAAGTGCAAACGCAATCGCGAATGTTACTGTTTTTAATATTTTATTGCTCCCCCGTGGTTTTCCGTCGGTGGTGGAGGATTCTTCCTCATCCGATATAAGAGCGAGATCTTTTTCAAAAGCCTCTTCGCGGTCTTGGCGTACTTGATCGTCGGTCGGTTTGATAAAAGCCCCATCTTTTGGAAAAAAGTCGGGCAAAGCGTTTTCCTTGTCGATAACCGTAATGATTTGTCCCTCTTCAAGCTGGTAAGGAGGCTTCATCTTATTGATTTTGGCGATTTTTTTCCAATTGACAGAAAGTCTTTCCGCAAGGTTCTCCAGATTATCGCCGGGCTGAATCCGATAATCTTTGTAATATTTTTTGTCTTTTCTCTTTTTCAGCCTGGATATGACGATGAGAATAATATCGGCCAAAAACAGAAGTCCGATAATTGGAATAAATTCTTGCGGAAAAGCGGAGAAGGATATTCTGTTGGGATTAGCTATCTTTTCTTGCGTGCCGTCAGCTTTCCGGTATTCAATCTCGGAAGACACTTCAAACTTTCCAATTCCAACTCTATTGAGCGGGGCAGAGACTTCCATTTCTTCGCCGCGCGGAATGAGAATTTTTCTTTCAATCGTTTGATTCTGTTTGCCAAACAGCATGTCTCTGACATTAATCCTTACGGTGGAGTCGAGAGAAGCATTTCCTTCATTCTTTGCCTTGACGCTGTAAGTGTAGCTCCCGTCTTTTTTGTCATACGAAGCGGCTCCTCCGCTTATTCCGGCCTTGTAGATGATTTCTTCCGGCACGGTTTCGTAAACGCGAATGTCGATGCGGGCGTTGGCGACAACTTCGCTTTTGGTGTTTTTTTGTTTTGCGGTCGGATCTTTTTGAATAATGATGCCGCCGAAAACTTTCCCGACTGCATCTTCCGGAATGTCAATTTCAAATTTTATCCGCCTATCTTCCTTGGGTTTCAAAACCAAACGGACGGTTTCCAGGTTTATCCACCTGCCCATATTGTCTCTGGTGTCGATTTCATTTTCCAAGACCGATTCTCCCACGGCATTTGCCACGGCATCCACGGCGTAGATGCTGACAGATTGCTCTTGCTCGGACTCATTTTTGACGGTAAGATAATCCTCTTTGCTTTCTCCCGGTTTCAAATTGTAGATGAAAGATGATTGGGGGAGCGGATTATTGGGATCGGCGGTTGTCGGGTAGGCGGTGATCCCGTCGCTGTCAACGGCATAAGCGCAGCTCGAGGGTAAGGCGACCCAAAAAGCGACGGCAATCAAAGGCAGGATTTTCATTAAGAAATTTTTCTTTGCATCCCGTAAGTTCATAGGATTTTTTCTTAGTTTTTAAAACATTTATCCAAACACATTATACAATAAAAACGGAGAATGAGAAAATGATCTTTGCATTCTCAGGTATTTACAGCTTACTTGTAAAGTAGATCCTCGGCCTGCCTCTGCTCTTTGATTTTTAACCCTGTGGAAAAGCTGACCCATCTGTACTTTGAATTGCTGTTTTTAGCCAAATCAAAAGATAAAATCAATTTTTATTTGTCATTCCCGTAGCTATGCAAGGCAAGCATTGTATTTTATTTTTACGAGTGTATTTTGTATTATGGATCACACCGGAAATGGTGTGAACCACGCGGAATAAAACGTTTTCGCGTAGTATTCATACCATCTCTGGTGTGGTCCGGATACAAAGCCGAGCTTTTGGAAAGCAATGGAAATGTCAGAAAGTGCAGGTGGGTCAGTGTGGAAAAGTACTGTGGAAAAGTACTTGACAGAAATAAATGGGTAGTTGTAGAATGTGGCAAAGGTGATAAATGGAAAGAAGAAATTGGATGGGCGAGAATGCCATTGTTTATGCTTTTTTAAGGCTAATCCTTGCAGTTTTTGTGTTATATTCCGGTTTTGGTCGTTATTTTACGACGAAGTTCGGAATATAGGCTTGAGAGGGGGGTCTCTCAAACCTATAAAATGGGGAAAGGCATTGAAGTATTGTGACAAAAATAAACACAATACCGAAGTGAATAAAGTGAAAAGAAACCAAGGAATTATGGCGACAACAGTATTAGCATCATTTTTGCTAATTCTGTTCAGCGGCATGGTTATGGCCGCTGAGAATAGCACCACCAGTCCAAGCGCAAGCGGATTGGCGGAAACGACGGGAAGGATTGTTTGCAATGTATCCGGCGGAGAAGGTCCATTGGATATAAGGCTTGCATTCCTGTCGACTGAGCCCATCGCTTCATATCATTGGAGCGTTTCGGGTGCAGAGGACTTTTTCAGTTCCTCTGAGAAAAATCCTGTGTTTCATCTTGAGAATGCGGGACTGTATGACGTTGAGTTTGTCACTGACGATAAAAGCGAACCTGTAAAGGCGCTAATCGTTGTTAGTGATGATGGGCAACCACCAATCAAAGTCCCGGTAAAATCGGACTTTTTGGTGGAAATGTCAGGTTTACAGGTGAAACTGACAGAATTCTCCGAGGGGGCTTCCTCTTGGAATTGGGATTTCGGGGACGGGTGTACTTGCTCTTCCTCGAAACCTGAAAGGGATCCGGCCCATGTTTATGAAAAACCTGGTACCTATTTGGTCTCGTTGGAGGCTATAGGTCCGGACGGAGATCGGGACGTCCGGATAGAGAAAATCGTTGTTACTGATAATAAAAAAGTAACAACGGATTTCTCATATAAGTTTTTATCCAAGAAAGCTCCCTCTATTAAGGTAGCTTTTACGGATAAATCCGGTGCACAATCTGTGCGCTGGAATTTCGGAGACGGAGTTGCTTCGACTCTGAAAAATCCGGTACATGTTTATAAAAAGACCGGAAAATACAGAGTAACTTTAACAGCCAGCAACCAGGCTGTTAAAGTAATCTCTCTGAAATAAATAAAAAAAAGGGGAAGCGCTAAACTCTTCCCCCTCCCTCCTTTTTATCGTTATCCGATTCCTTTGGGTCGGTTTTTTGTTTTTATATCCACTTTTGTATAGATAAATACTGCGCTATGGATTTTCAGAACATTGCAAACTGGACCACACCAGAAATGGTGTAAAATGCTGCGTAAGAACATTCTATCTCGCGTGGTTCACGCCATCTCTGGCGTGATCCGGATACAAAAAACAATTTGCCAAACGGAGTAGCATGGCTTTAGCCTGCGCCGCTGTCCAATGCCCGTAAAAACCCGCGCATACGTTCGTTCCATTCGCTTGGGACAACCGCGCAGGCTAAAGCCATGCTACTCCACCTGCTCTTTCACCTTTCAACTTTGCTTTTCGCTCAGGAGAGTCACAAGAATAATGCAGGGGGTGGAAAAGTTCCAGTCCTCGTCAAGGGTATAAAAAATAACGGTTCAATAAGCGGTTGTTTTTGGCTGGACAGGGATAAGAGAAGGTTATTTACCGTTCAAAACAGTCTACATAAAAACCCACCTTCAATAAGATTAACACTAAATTAACTTAATCCGTATCACAATCCATTCATAAAGTATTTGGATTTTCTCCCTCTCCTATCGGGAGAGGGTCGGGGTGAGGGGGAATAAATGTAAAATCATTATGTAACGGATTAAGTTAATTCGGTATTACGCATTTAACTTGTTGTTGCGAGAAAACACTCCTGTCAAAAGAAACAATCAATATTTGTCATTTCGAAATGAGGTACTCCGATTGAGAAATCCGGGAATAATACTATACAAATATAATCTTACTGTAAAAAAACAATACCAACAAAGTTTTCGTGCATTTCTCAGATCTCTCAGTCGAGTACTCCTTCGACAAATAGAATTAGTCAAGCTCCGGTATTGGGATTGCCGCGTTGCCTAGAGTACCGACTCCTCGCAATGACAAACAGTATCAATCGCGTAAGTCCTAATATTATAACGCTCAATATTAGCGCCATAGTCTCTCGCATCGTTAAAAATGTGCTATTTATTTTTTAAAAAGTTCTAACCTTCTTGGGGTATAAAAAATAACCGCTTAAACAAGCGATTAAATCGGCTGGGTAGCTACAGGGATTCGAACCCTGGATGAGAGGACCACAACCTCTAGTGTTACCACTACACTATAGCCACCAAAAATAACTTACAATAAACAACTAATAACTTATAACAAATAACATATCACGCGCGTCATCCTGAGTGTAGCATAGCGAAACGAAGGATCCCGTCCTTCGCGGAAAAGACCGGGATCCTTCGCTATGCTCAGGATGACATGCACAGTTATCCGTTATCAGTTGATAGTTATCTGTGGGTCGTGGGGGACTCGAACCCTCAACCAATTGCTTAAGAGGCAACTGCTCTACCATTGAGCTAACGACCCGAAATTAATTTATAACGGTTATTCTGTGCCCACGGCAGGACTCGAACCCACAACCTCTTGGTCCGAAGCCAAGCGCTCTATCCAGTTGAGCTACAAGGGCATAATAGCTGGAACACAATTACTTGGGAATTATAGACCATCTTTTAAAAAATATCAAGAGGGGGGAGGATCTGACCCATCTCTGATTCGCCTGCGCTTCCTGATGCCTATTTTTTGCTTTGCATTCGGATCGCACCGGAGATGGTGCGAAATGCTGCACAAGAACGTTTTCTCCCACGTGGTTCGCATCATTTCTGATGCGGTCCATAAATTCATACTATCGCTATTAAGACTTACGGGTTTGGCTTGTCATTGCAAGAAGGTACTCCTGTTAAAAGAAACAATCAATATCTGTCATTTCGAAATGAGGTACTCCGATTGAGAAATCCGGGAATAATACTATGCAAATATAATCTTACTGTAAAAACAATACCAACAAAGTTTTCGTGCATTTCTCAGATCTCTCAGTCGAGTACTCCTTCGAGATGACAAATGGGGTCAATCTCCAGTATCGGGATTGCCGCGTCGCCTGGAGTACCTACTCCTCGCAATGACAAACAGTATTAATCGCGTAGGTCCTAACTATATTACTTTTACGCCCAGTTGGGTCAAGATTTTGTAAACTTTGTTGACGGGGAGTCCTATGATTCCGGTGTAGTTGCCTTGAATTTTCTCGATGAAAATTGAGCCGATTTCTTGAATGGCGTAGCCGGCAGCTCTGCCGAAAGGTTCGCCGGTTTTGATGTAGCCCTCGATTTCTTCATCGGTTAATTCCTTGACCCATATTTCGCCGATCTCAAAATCGGTAATCGTGGCGCCGCTTTCCGTGTCAATAACCGCCATACCCGTGACAAGATTTTGTTTCTTGCCGCTGATCTTGCGCAATACGGCACGGGCTTCTTCTGCGGAATGAGGTTTGCCCAGATATTCGCCGTCCAAAACCACGAAAGAATCGGCGGCGATGATGACGGCGTTTGTGTTTTTGGCTGCCACGTCGCGCGCTTTTCCCAGTGCCAGTTCGACTGCCAATTGTTCGGGGGGAATGTCGGGATTCATTATTTCTTCAAAATCGCTTTGCTGAATTTCAAAGTCCAACTTGATGTTTTCCAGAAGCTTTCTGCGGGCTTCCGATCCGGAGGCGAGAATTATTCGTTTTTCCATATTGAGTTATTCCAAGGGGTTAGTTTTTGGATAAAGTTTTGCCGATTTGTAATTGCTGTAGAAAATTTTGTCCAAGAAAAGTTTGCCGTTTTTGTCATAGACTTTTTCTTTCCACCAAGTTTTCATCGCTCCGTCGGCGCCCCGTTCGTAAACGGTCGGACCCTCGGTTTCGACTTTGCGGCCGTCGTTGGTGCCGTAAAAGTCGAAAAACAATTCGGTGCCGGAGATGCGGGTTTGCATGAGGATGTAGTTGGGGGTATTGTTGATGAATGCGAGGTCGGGATGCGGCGGATAGATGGTGGCGTCAGTGCCTTGCGGGGAATAATATTTGACGACATAGGCGTGGTTTTGCCTTTCCGTGACTTCCAGTCCGGCGTTGACGGCGGCGCGGAAAGCTGTGGTGGAAACTTGGCAGAGCCCTCCGCCGTATTCCGCGACAGTCTGTCCTTTTTTGATGACCAGTTCCGGCAGGTAGCCTTCTTTGGCGCTGACGCCCCCGAGAATCGAGTTGAAAGAGAAAGTATCGCCCGGACCGACGAGCGCGCCGTTGAATTTGGCGGCGCCGACCGTGATGTTGTGGATGCGGCTTTGAGTGGATCCGTGGAAATTGGACTCTCCGGTCGCCAGCAGGGACGTGATGCCCATATTGTCGATGTTGTCGGTGGCAAGTTCGGGCGCAATTTTGTTTATGACAAGCTCAATTTTGATTGATGCGGCACTCTCGCCCGTCTCCGTTGCGGAATAATTTTTCTCCTGAAAAATAGCCTCGCTGATTTTGTCGGCGCTTTTATCCGTATCCATTTTGAGGCCTTCTTGGCTCAGGGAAAATATTTGAACTTTGCCGTCTTTGAATTCCAGCTGCGCGTTTACCGGTTCGCGATCCACCTGCGGCACGATGGAGACGAGATAACTCTTGATCCGGTCCGAATTGGGAGCCGGGGAGAGGGCGGCGCCATTGCTTTTTTCAGCGGTAAATCCGATCCATTCTCCGAAATCTTCCGCCGCCACTTTCCACAGGTTGGAATTGTATTTGAGCGTTATTTCTTTGGCGAGAAGATTTTGCGCTTGCAAAAGGGCGCTTTGATTTTTGTCTTCGCTGATTTTCGGTTCGTTTTTTATCAGTTCCAGTGTTATAGTTTCGTTTTTGAAATTGACGAGGTTGCTTTCAATATCTTGCCGCAGCTTGTCTTGATCAATGACAAAGCCTTCTTCCGCCTCCACGGGGACGAATTTTCCTTTGCTGAATTTATACGAAAAATCTTGTGCCGGAGTTTCGATGGCGGCAATTTCTTTCCAGCGATTTTCTGCGATCAGAAAATCTTTGCGCTTGATTCGGTTTTGGAAAGCGACCGGTCCGGCGATGAGGTTGAGCTGTTCTTTCGCGCTCTGCGCAATAGCATCTCCTCGCCCATAAGTGAAAATCTGTCCAATGGATTTTTCCGCATCAATTTCGTACCCGAGTTCCGCGAGAGAGACGGTGAAGCTCTTGTCTTGGTAGGTTAATTTTATGCCGTCTTTGTATTTGTACGCGATGTCGCCTGCCAACAGCGTTCGGGCATCCGCTTGGGAAAGTCCCGTGTAGTTTTTGCCGTTCAGTGACAATTGCGGGAAAGCGGTATTTTGGTATTTAACGTTAAACCAAACGGCATAGACAACGGGAATGAGCAGCAAAAAAACAACGAACGAAATCGCGAGCGTTTTCTTGTTGAGCTTGGGCATTTTTTTAGTCATCTTCGTGAATAATATGTTTATTTGATTCTAACTTATTTTGCATCGCTTGGCTAATAATTTCGGAAGAGAATCCGCGAGATCGGAGATGGTAAATAATCCGGTCGCGCAGCTTCTTTTCGTCTTTGGGATTTGAGGTCCGCAGCTTCTTTTCGATAAGCTTTTCCGCCATCTCCAATTCCCGCTCTCCGCTTGTAAGCTCCACCAGTTTTGCTTCAATGATACTCTTGGCGATTCCTTTTTTCGCCAGCTCGTTCTTGAGTACGAATCGCCCCGCCGGACGGAAATTCATTCGGTCATTGATATAGCTTTCGGCAAAAGCTTCGTCGTCCAAATATTTGTAATGATAAAGCTCCGCGACAGTCTCTTCCGTCAGCGCGGCATCACAGCCTTTATCTGCAAGTCTCTGCCGAATTTCCGCTTCGGAGCGCCGCCGCAACCCGATCAGTTTCATCGCAAATTTGAGCGCGTCGTTTTTATTGTCGAGTGGTTGGGGCATATAGGGGATTTAGCGGTTTCTATGTTTATATTATAGCAAATATTCGAATAATAAAAAACTTTATAAAAGTATCTTATTCTTGTTCATATTTGAATACCTGAGGCTCTTCTTGGAAAGTAGGAGTGAAAACATTATCAGGATTAATACCGAATTAACTTAATCCGTCGCATAACAATTTTACATTTGTTCCCCCTCACCCCGACCCTCTCCCGACAGGAGAGGGAGAAAATCCAAATACTTTATGAGCGGACTGTGGTACGGATTAAGTTAATTTGATATAAAACATAAAAAGAGACGAGAACATTTTTTTTATTGTGTTCCGTCTTGCCTATTAAAAAATTTCTTCTTCTTTTTTGCAAGGAACTATTAGAAAATCCTGCAGTTCTTCTTGTCCCTCTATGACTTCTTCTTTTTGTCGTTCCCCTATTATTCTTTTTGCAGTTTCTCTCGCTTTCGGATCCTTAATCCAGAGGAGCGCTGTCTTTTTTATCTCTCCTTCCAGATAGAAAATCACAGCTGCCCGTTCCTTCGCCTTTTTTATCAGGGGCTCTCTTGCCTGCCCGTCTTCTTTTCTTTCCGTTATGTCTTCGAGAGAAATAAGAAACAGTCCTTCTTCTCTTCTTGTTGTCATAAATTATCCTCTCCCTGTATTGTGTGATTATATCCTTGTTTCGGAAATATCAGAATTAGAATAACAGTAAACTCTAGGACAAAATGAAGAATGTGTCAATAGCAAGTCTTTTGTGTAAAGCGAAGGCGAAGTTGAAAGGTGGAGTAGCATGGCTTTAGCCTGCGCGGTTGTCCAATGCGAATAGAACGATTGTATACGTTCGTTTTTCCCGCGTGGGATAGCAGCGCAGGCTAAAGCCATGCTACTCCGTTTGGCAAATTGTATTTGGACCACATCAGAAATGATGTGAACCACGTGGGACAGAACGTTCTTGCGTAATATTTCACACCATTTCTGGTGTGATCCATAAATTCATAATGCAAAATACAAATAAAGATTATTTTTTACCTTTCCGTCTGGCTAAAACAAGTGGTATTTATTTTTTTCGCGATAGATTAGACGTGATGAATCGGCGTCTCTACGGAATGCGAAATCAAAGCTGTTGCAATACGTTTTATCCGCTTGGGACAACTGCGCAGGCTAAAGCCATGCTACTCCACACGGCTACTCCACATATTATTTCGCCATACTACTTCGTGATTGCGCCCTCGCCTCTTTACTATTCCCCAAATTCTGCTAGAATATCCTTTTGGTGGGTCGCTTGTCCGAAGCGCGAAAAACACCTATACTAAAGTCATATTAAAAATCAAGTAATTCCAATATTATGAGTCTATTTCCCAAGAAAATTGAAAATAAATTTACAGCTCATCTCAAGAACGTTCTCAGGACGTCGGAAGAAATGGCGCAGGGCATGTCGCAGGGCGAGATAACCGTCGAGCATCTGATTTTTGGTATTATTTCGCAAGAGGGGAGCTTGGGGTCGAATATAATGGTGGGGGAGAAATTCGATTTGAAAGAGTTGCAGAAACGGATTGAGGAGATTCCCAAATCTTCCAAGGTCAAAGCGAAATTTGCCGATAATCTCAAAAATATTTTTCAAGAGATGACACTCTGCGCGAGCCGCTATAATCATTCGTACATCGGCACGGAGCATCTTCTTTGCGCGATTTTGGAGAGCAACGATCCCAAGGCGCGCGAGCTTTTTGCGGCGATGAAAATCGACAGCGCAAAATTGCAGGAAAGTTTGGAGGCGATTCTGGAAAGTTCGCTGCGTTTTTCCGGCATCCAAGAACTTTCCGACAGTCCCAAAGGAAATCCCGAGGGGGCGATTCTGGGAATCTCGGGAATGAATTTTCCTTCGCCGATGGGAGAGATGCCGCCGCAGGGAATGCTGGGCGTGCCAATGGGTCCGAAGCAGTCGGCGCTGGACGCTTTTTGCATCAACATGAATGACGAGATGGAAGAGAGGAAGGCGGATCCGGTAATCGGACGGGGAAAAGAAATCGCCAAGGTGGTGAACATTCTCTCTCGCAAGAGCAAGAGCAATCCGATTCTGGTGGGCGAGCCGGGGGTCGGGAAGACGGCGATCGTGCAGGGATTGGCGCGACGGATAAATGAAGGCGATGTGCCCAGCAATCTTTCGGGCAAGAAAATTTATTCTTTGGATATGGGACTGCTGATTGCGGGAACGGTTTTTCGCGGGGAGTTTGAGTCGCGTTTGAAAGACGTGATTGCGGAGGCGCAGGCGGATAAGAGCGTAATTCTTTTTATCGATGAGATTCACACCATTATCGGCGCCGGAAATACCGGAGGAGGCGGAAGCTTGGATGCCGCCAATATTCTCAAACCGCCATTGTCGCGCGGAGATATAACCTGCATCGGCGCGACCACGCTGGACGAATATCGCAAACACTTCAAAAAAGACGCGGCGCTGGAACGGCGTTTTCAAATGGTTTTGACGGAAGAGCCGACGGCGGAGGAGGCCAAGCGGATATTGGCGGGACTGAAAAGCTATTATGAAAAACATCACAACCTGAATATTACCAAAGAAGCGATAGACGCGGCGGTGGATTTGAGCCAGAGATTTATCAATGACCGATTCTTGCCGGACAAAGCTTTGGACGTGCTGGACGAAGCGGCGGCGATGGTGCGCGGACGCAACGGCAATAAAAATTATTTCAAAGAGATCAAGTCTTTGCGCAACCGCGAACGGGACTTGGCAGAGGAGAAGGAGGTAAAAGTCGAGGACGAAGATTATGAGGGGGCGCTGGAAGTGAAAGCGCGGGAAGATATCGTTGCAAAGGAGATAAAAAAATTTTGCGATTTGCAGGAAAAAGAAAATAAGACGAAGATTGAAGTGCCGGTGACCGAGAGGGAAATCGGCGAGGTGATCGAGCAAGTAACAGGCGTGCCGGTCAACGAACTTTTGGAAGAGGAAAAAGCGAAGCTGCAGGATCTGGAAAAAGAGCTTAAGAAAAAAATTGTCGGGCAAGAGGAGGCGATAGGGAGCGTCGCGCGCGCCATCCGCCGCAGCCGTTCCGGCATCGCGGAGGGGAACCGTCCGGTCGGAGTGTTTATGTTTCTGGGACCGACCGGGGTGGGAAAGACGGAGCTGGTGAAGGTGCTGGCGGAAACCATTTACAAGGACAAGAAAGCGCTGATTAAAGTGGATATGAGCGAATTTATGGAGCGGCATAATGTGTCACGGCTGGTGGGCGCACCGGCGGGATACGTTGGATTCGAGGAAGGCGGCAAACTCACCGAGGACGTGCGGCTGCATCCTTATTCCATTGTGCTTTTTGACGAAATTGAAAAGGCGCACCCCGATGTTTTTAATATCATGCTGCAGATTTTCGAGGACGGGGAGCTGACGGACGCGGCGGGGCGCAAAGTGGATTTTCGCAATACTATCATAGTGATGACTTCCAATCTGGGCACGGAGGAACTGACGCAGGAAGCGGGGATCGGTTTTGCTTTTGACGAGGGGCAGAGCGAGGAGGGGAAAAAAGAGGAAGCGCGCGCGCATTATATCGAGACCAAGGAAAATGTTTTGGACGAACTCAAAGACGAATTTCGTCCGGAGTTTTTGAATCGCATCGACAAAGTGCTGGTCTTCAATCCGTTGAGCGGGAAGGACATTGAGGCGATTTTGAAAATCAAAGTCGAGGAATTGCGCAAGCGATTGCTGCACCGAAAAAATATCAAACTGTCTGTCGGAAAAGACGCCATGGACTTTATCGCCGAAAAAAGTTTCGATGCAAACGAGGGCGCGCGGCTTATCCGCCGCAACCTGCAGGAGATGGTCGAGGACCCGATTTCGGAAAAGATCGTGAAAAATGAGATCGGCAAGGGGGATAAGGTCGAGATTGTTTTGAAAGGGGGTAAGATCGTGGTGAAGTAAATTCTTGTGTAGGTGATTTCGGAAAAACAGCGGGAAAGTATTTCTGCTGTTTTTGTCTTTGCAAAAAATAACGGAGTAGCATGGCTTTAGCCTGCGCCGCTGTCCAATGCGGGACAAACAAGCATATGCCGTCGGTTTTGTGGTTAGCGCAGGCTAAAGCCTGTTGCTCCATTTCTGCAAAAGGTTTTTAATACAATACGAAGAGATTGCCGTTTCTTCTTGGTCTCTGCTATAATGAAGAAAATAATCTGTCAGCCATGCAAAAAATTATTTCCCAAACTTTTGGATATTTTCTGGATTTGATTTTCCCGATTCGCTGCCTCGGGTGCGGAAAGAATCGGGAAGATCTCGCTTCCCGCGAAAGATGGATTTGTCCGGATTGTTTTGCCAAAATTGTGCCGCGCAACGAGCAGGTTTGCCCGGCATGCAAAGAAGCGAGCGAAGGCGGAAGGACTCACGGATTTTGCCGGGAAACAAGTTCCCTGGACGGACTTTGGGCGGCGGCGTATTATGACGATTTTTTCGAGAAGGCGGTGCACGATTTTAAATTTAAATTCATTCGGGATATTTCTTTTCCGCTTTCGGAGCTGATGATAAAAAGTATTTTAGAAACGCCGGAATTCGACGATTTGCAGGATGTCGTTCTTGCCAACTATTCCAAAGACGAGGAAGAGGGACTGTATTTGGACGAGAAGAAGAATGCGAAGACGGAAACGATATTGATCCCGGTGCCGCTGCATCGGAAAAGATACGCCGAGCGCGGGTTCAATCAGTCATATCTTTTGGCAAAAAATATCGGGGAAAGATTTTCTTTGCCGGTGCGGGAAGATGTTCTGCTTCGGACAAAAAACACCAAACCGCAGAGCAAGACTGCCAATCAGGCGGAGAGATGGAGAAATATCGCGGGCGCTTTTCACTGCGCCAAGCCGGAGGAGGTGAGCGGCAAAAATATTGTTGTAGTCGATGACATATGCACTACGTCGGCGACGCTTGATGAATGTGCAAAGGAATTAAAAAAATCCGGCGCGAAAAAAGTTTGGGGATTAGTGGTGGCGAGAAAGTAGATTCGGCATGATTTTGATTGTCGATAATAATATGGAGGGCTAAAGGGCGTTTATTGTATTTTTGTATTTATGGATCACGCCAGAAATGGCGTGAAATGCTACGCAAGAACGTTTTGTCCCGCGTGGTTCACACCATTTCTGGTGTGGTCCGAATACAAAGATCGATTTTTGGTTTCGGACTAATCTGCCAAACGGTACCTCACGCTATAAAAATTATTTTTGTCGACGATACGGAATCCGTTCCCTTGCGTGTCATTGCGAGGAGCGCATTTGGCGACGCGGCAATCCCGAACCTATGCATTATGAAAAACGATATAAAATTTTAACAGGTGTTTTGACGTGAGGAAGAATTCCTTGCCCTCTCATCAAATAATCAGTTGTACTATTTTTAAGTAACAAGCAGTTTAAGGGATCCTTACGAGGATGACAAAATGTGGGCTCGGTTTCAGGATGAAAAATTATTTTACAAAACAAAAATAAATCTCACGGCATTTGCAAAAACAAACCGATAGAATTAGGACTTACGCGTTTAGCCTGTCGTTGCGAGAAGGTACTTCTGTTAAAAGAAACAATTAATGTCTTTCGAAATGAGGTACTCCGATTGAGAAATCTGGGAACAATACTATGCAAATATAATCTTACTGTGGCAGCGATACCGACAAAGTTTTCGTGCATTTCTCAGATCTCTCAGTCGAGTACTCCTTCGAGATGACAAAAAATAGAGTCAGTCAAGCTCCGGTATCGGGATTGCCGCGTCGCCCGGAGTACCGGCTCCTCGCAATGACAAACGGTATCAATCGCATAAGTCCTAAAAGAATAAAGAATCGTCGATATTTTCAATTCGGCAAGCAAGTTCCACGCGCGCAAAAAACCCCGACACACACGTTCACATCCCTTGCATTGGACAGCCGCGCAGGCTAAAGCTGTGCTACTCCGCTCCCATTCCGCCTCTCAACTCATCCTTGCAACACACCCTCTTTTGTGCTATAATGGACACAGGGTGAAGATGGATTCGCCTATTTATTTTATTATTTTATATGCCGAAACGTATTAAGGCTGGAAAAGAAGGACGCGGAAACGGGATGTTTTATTTTGCAATACTGCTGATATGCTTGGTAGCGGTTCTTTTTTTGGCTTTCAAGACTTTTGCGGGCGAGCTTATTCTTGATGCTGACATAGAAAAAATCGAAGAAGTCGGGCAAAGCGAACAGGTGAAGATAGGGTTTAATCGCCCGGTTGCTTCCATGAGTTTGGAAAATATTGAGATCGATCCTTTTATCGGCTTTTCTTATGAGCTTTCGGATAACAGGCAAACTCTTACGATTATTCCGAACAGCAATTTTACTTTGCAGCAAAAATATTCCATTACTTTGAAAAATATTCGAGGAGTGTCGGGATTTCCTCTTGGCAACAAAGAGCTTGCTTTCTATACCGAAAAGAAAGAAAAATCTTTGGCGCAGGCGGATTCTTATACAAAGGGAGAACATTTCGCCGAGCTTACTCTTGCGAAAAACAAATATGTGGCGCCGGCGGTGTCCGCGGTCAAGCAGCCGGTTCGGACTGAGCCGCATTTCTTGGAGGGAAAATATATCGACGTCAGCATTTCAAGGCAGCTTATGACTATTTTTGAAAACGGGGTACAGGTCAATCAGTTCAAAGTTTCGACCGGGAAGGTCGGGATGGCTACGCCATTGGGTGAATATAAAGTGTTGCGCAAGGAGACCAATCATTGGTCTGTCAAATACAAGCTGTGGATGCCATACAGTATGAATTTTACCGGCGGTTATTATATTCACGAGCTTCCTTATTGGCCGAACGGTTATCGCGAGGGGGAAAGTCATTTGGGCAGGCGCGTGTCGCACGGATGCGTGCGGTTGGGAATCGGTCCGGCGAAATATGTTTTCGATTGGGCAGACATCGGCACGCCGATTTATATTCATCAGTAATTTATTCTTTGCAGTTTATTTGTTTACTATTCCGGCTTCGAGCCGGATTTTTTTGTTTGATTGCGTTTTAATCTGTGCCGCTATCCCAAACCGAGAAGATGCATCCGTATGTGTTCGTTTTTTTCGCATTGGACAACTGCGCAGGCTAAAGCCGTGCTATTCCGTTTTCCGCTTTCTTTCGGAATAGCTATCGAATTTATATCCCTGCTTCATTTTTGATTTTGAAAAGCAGTTTTTTGATATCTTCCAGCGAATCATAATCATAGACGGAAAGAGCAGAAACATCGGAGTTTATTTTTCTGAGTTCTTCAAGCTTTTTGTCTTTTTCTTCCATGCTGATAAGATCGGTTTTGGTGAGAAAGATATATTCTTTTTTATTTTCCAGTTCCGGCGCATATTTGACAAGTTCCTTGCGAATAATGTCGTAGTCGCGCTTGAGGTTGTCCGATTCCGCGCTTATGCAGTGGATAAGAATGCCGGTCCTTTTGATATGGCGCAGGAATTTTGTGCCCAAGCCTTTGCCCTCGCTGGCTCCTTCAATAAGTCCGGGAATGTCGGCGATGATAAGACCGTAAAAATCTCCCAGGTTCGGTTCCAGTGTTGTAAAAGGATAGGCGGCGACTTTGGCGTCTGCCTTGGTGAGAGCGTTCAGGAGGCTGGATTTTCCCGCGGAAGGAAAGCCGATAAAACCTACTTGAGCTATAAGATTTAATTCCAGAGTGAAATTGAATTCTTGTCCGGGTTTGCCCGGCTCGGATTCTTGGGGCGTGGTGTTTGTGGAAGAGCGGAAAAACCAGTTGCCGCGTCCGCCTCTGCCGCCGCGCGTCAAGAGTATTTTGTCGCCGGGAGTCATTATCTCGAAATCTCTGCGGGTGGTAAGATTGTGGGCGATAGTGCCGATTGGCACTTCAAGTGTCAGGTCCTCGCCGTTTCTTCCGTCCAGCAGCTGATTTTTTCCGTTGTGTCCGTCTTCCGCCTCAAATTCCTTTTTGAAACGGAATTTTCCCAGTGCGTTCAGATTTGAGGTCGCCGCCATATAAACGTCGCCGCCCCTGCCGCCGCTGGCACCGGTCGGTCCGCGTCCGCCTTTACTGTGATCAAAAGCCACACAGCCATCTCCTCCCTTGCCCGCGGAAATTTTGATTGTCACTTCATCGATTAACATAAAATTTTTATTAGATTTATTATTAAATTTTTTCCGGTCATGCGCGATATATGGTTTCAAATATTCGTCTGAATGGTAAACAACCCTGACATATACTCCGTGTACTTTGAATTATGAATTTATGGATCACGCCAGAGATGGTGTGAACAACGCGGGACAGAACGTTTTTGCGTAGCATTTCACATCATTTCTGGTGTGGTCCGGATACAAAGACGGATTTCTGATTAATACGGAGGATTGTCGGTGTCTATTATAAAACCATATTTTGCGTATGAGCCATTTTTATCTGCCGTCTTGACAGTTGAACTTAAAACGAGAGACCAATAGGGTGTACAAGACTATAAAAAAATATTTTTTGGGACTTATACCGAATTAACTTAATCAGTTACATAATGATTTTACATTTATTCCCCCTCACCCCGACCCTCTCCCGATAGGAGAGGGAGAAAATCCAAATAACTTTATGAGATGATTGTGATATAGATTAAGTTAATTTGGCATTATGTATTTGATATTATTTGTCATTGCAAGAAGATGCTCCGCGTCGCTCGGAGTACCGGCTCCTCGCAGTGACAACCGGAATTTTGCAAGTATCATTGTTCATCCCCACTCTAGCATTTCGCAAAACAAAAAACAAGGAAAAATCTCCTCGCTTTTTGTTTTTATTGGGACTAGAATTCGCTGTTTTGGTTGTAATCCGAATCCTTCTTGAAGCCCTCTTTTTTCTCGCGAGCTTCGCTGACAGTGATAGTTCTTCCACCAAACTCCACACCGTTCATCTTTTCGATTGCGGTCTGAGCTTCGGCTTCAGTAGCCATCTCGACAAATCCAAAACCTTTTGATCTGCCTGACATTCTGTCAATGATGATGATTGCAGATTCAACTGCTCCCGCAACAGAAAAAGCATCTTTCAATTCGTCCTCGGTGGTTCTGTAAGGAAGTCCACCCACATACAATTTTTTTGCCATGTTTTGATTGACGTTTTTAATTAATCGTGTAAGACGACCTTTTGGGAATCCAAACAGCAGCTTTTTGGCTCCTTGTATGAATGCAATAAAAACAAAAAACTTGAGAACCCCTAACTAAAACTTACACTGCTTGTATATTACACCGTAACATAAAAAAGCGCAATAGTCGGTTGGTTCTGACCTGCCTGCACTTCCTGACACTTATCTATTGCTTTCTAAAAAGCTGTCATCCCGGAATTTGCGCAGCAGAAATCCAGCCTTGCATCCGGACCACACCAGAGATGGTGTGAATGCTGCGCAATAACCATCTCTTCTGCGTGGTTCACGCCATTTCTGGCGTGATCCGAAATTCTGGAACGACAAATAAAAATTGATCTTACCTTTTGATTTGGCTAAAATAAGCGATTCAAAGTGCAGGTGGCAGGCGGAGATATCAATTCAATTGTGTTTTTCGCTAATCATCTTTGACGTAAACCGGTCATATTTTTGTCTTCGGCATTTGGACCACACCAGAAATGGTGTGAAATATTACACAAGAACGTTCTGTCCTGCGTTGTTCACATCATTTCTGGCGTGATCCGTTTTTGTATGGCACAGCGTTTGTTTGCTGCGCGATGTTTTGTTGTGAAATTAAAACCGATAAGGAGCAGGTTCAAACCTGCTCCCGCGGAGATTTCAGAATGGCGAATATTTTTGATTGATTTTTAATCGAAAGAATTTTCCGTTAGCTTGTCCCAAGTTCATTGTTTGATTTGACCAAAATATACGGACAACATAAAACGTATAGTGTTTTTTCAACCGGAGGCATATCATTGAATTTTTTTAGTCTTGTCCCGTGTGCTGTAAATCATACCGGCTAGGATCAAAATGGTGAGGAGGAAAAAAGCTCCGATGAGCTTTCGGAAAGAGTCGTTTTTGTTGTTCGCAGATTGGTTGTTTGCGGCGGCAACGGCAGCTTCTTCTTGACTTGTCTGACTTTGGATTTTGTCTGACTGATTTGTGACTAGGATATTGCTCAAAAAATATCCCGTTAAAATTCCGTCGTTGGCGAATTCCACCTCCGTTTTGATATTGTCGCCTTCTTGTATCGCTTGCTTGAGGTAATCGGAGGCTTTTATGATTTGTCCGGATTTTTCGATTTGCGTGGCGTAGCTCTCGTCGCAGGGGGAGGTTGTATTGACTTCGGCGGCGTTTATGCCGTTTATTTTGAGACTGACGTCGTAATAATCAGGGTTGGCGGAATTTTTCCGTACGGTGCGAACCGTTGCGTCCAAGATGCAAATCGGGTCGGGTACGGAGGACACGTCGGTCTCTTGATTCACTGCCGCCTCGTCTTCTTGTATTGTTGCGTCTTCTTGAGAAAGGGCGAGAGCTTGCGAGAATTGCGGTGAGAGTAGTGAGAGGGCGAGGAGCGGGAGTAAAAGAGTTATTTTTTGTTTCATTGCTTTGGATAATAAATTGATTGGTAATGCAACTCGATAATGGCGGAAAAAAGCGACAGAGGAAAATCATTCACGGCAAGTTTTTATAAGCCGTGCCGTCCCTTTATGATTTTTATTTTTTCCGTCATTGCGGTTTCTATGTCTATATCGTAGAGGTCGGCAAGCGCGCTTAGTAACAGAAAAATATCCGCAAAGTTGGATTTCAGGCTGACCATATCCGTTTCTTTGTTTCGGAGCTTCGGCAGATTTATATCAACAGCTAATTCTCCGACTTCTTCCATCAGTTGCGTGAATGCCAGATGCGGATCGCGGGTGATGTTGAGTTTTTTATCGATTTGCGCGGTGAGTTCCACGCACTGCCGTTGCAATTCTTTAGTTTCCATATTTATAATTTATTTTGATTGATTATTTCTTGCATAAGATCTCCGTATTTCCTTTTTTCCACGATCAGGTCTTCGCCGAGTTCTTTTAGAAAGTCCAAGCACTCTTGTTTGGCTGCGTCTTTGTCTCTCCCGAAGTCAATCATCTTTTCTATTTCGACAAAATGACCGAGCTGTTCCACGTCATCCACTGCGATTTCGAGGTTTTTGCAGGAGTAGAAGTCTCTCTGTTTCGCCACGGTGAAAGCTTCTTCAAAGCCCAGTTTTTCAAGAAATTCTATGCCGATGTTGGCATCGCTTAAGTCGGCGTTGATTTCCATTCCTCCTTTTTCCCGCGAAATTTCTTTGAATTCCAGAGCACTTTTGTTATCAATCGTTCTGATGCGCGCGCTCAGGCCTCCTTCGATGATCATATTATTTTCATCCAGAAACTGTTTATGCCCGAAAATGCGGTCGGTTTGCCTTTTTGAACCGTTCCATATTGCGCCCAAGTCCGCGAGTTTTTTCTTGATCTCGTCCGGATTGTGGATTTTTGCTCTGATTTCGATTTCAATCATATTTTTAAATTATTTGCTAAAAAAATATTCTTGCAGGGACGCGATATTTTGTGTCCGGTTTCTTGCGTTAAAACATTTTTATTTTAACCGATGATATCATTGGTCTTTGCAAAACGTATCGCGGTGCGCTATTTCTCCAGTATAATCACATTGAATTGCGGTCGTGCGAAAAAGCGGACGGGGAGCGCGCTGGTGCCGACGCCGTTGGAGACCAAGACTTTGATGCCGCTTGTTTCGACGATGCCCGTCAGATATTTTTGTCCGTAAACGGAAGGGACATAAGGCGCCCAGAGTCCGAAAAACGTGACCTGTCCGCCGTGGGTGTGGCCGGAGAGCATCAGGTCGATGCGGTCGGTGTGGAGATTTTCGGCGAAGTCGGGATTGTGCGAGACGAGGATCACGAAGTCGCCGACCTCCGTGTTATCGGTGGTCGGTTCGGCGTCGGAAATTGCGCCGTAGGAAGTTTTTACTCCTCCCAATTTTATTTTTTGTCCACCGATTTCAATCCACTTGGCATCATTTTCCAGCGGCGTAATGCCGGCATTTTTCATATATTTTACCGTGAGCCGGTAGCTCGCGACACTGTCGTGGTTGCCGGTGACGCCGTAAACACCCAGCGGCGCTTTCAATTTGGCCAGCTCTTCGAAACAAGGGGCGAGATATTTTTCTTCGTCGGTGACATAATCTCCGCCGATAACAATAAGGTCCGGCTTTACGGCGTTGATGCGCGAAACGATGCCCGCTATTTTTTCTTGTGTGGAGTATTCATCAAGGTGAAAATCGGAGGCGAAAACGATTTTTTTACTGACAAAATTAGCCGGCACGTCGCTGTCTCGGATAACGTCTACTTTCTCCTCGAGAAGATAAGGCTCAATAAAGGCATCCAAAAAACAGACTCCGATCAAGAGAATGAATATTTTGAGAAAGCTTTTGACGGCAAGCGGTTTTTTCCGTTGAATTTTCATAGCGGCGATTATTTCAATACCTACATTCTAACAAATCCGGACACTTAAGCAAATAAAATACGAAGGCGATCTTTCGCCTCTTTTATTCGCACACAAATAAAAAATAACGGGAAAGTCACATTCCGGTAGCGGCATTGTAAAGGCGTGCCGGGAAAACCGGAAATTTTTATATGAAAAACCGCGATTTTGCCAGCCCAGTTCTTTTGTGCTAATATGCAAAATGATCCGGGGACAAATTAAAATATAAGGCACCCGAGGTTGTATAATGAAAATTATGGTTTCGGAAGAAATAAAAAGAATAACTCGATACCAAGATATCAACGATATTTTAGCCGAATATGCGGATGAAGCTAAAAATATTCTTGGTAATAATTTAATCGGAATTTATCTTTCCGGGTCTTTGGCTTATGGGGATTTTGTGCCGGGCAGAAGTGATATTGATTTGCAAGCAGTTACGGATAGACTTTTAACAGAAGAAGAGCTTGCGTCAATTGAGCGATTGCATAAAAATCTGGAAAAGAAAAATCCTGCGTGGGCAAAGCGCATAGAGTGTTCTTACGTGCCAATGGAAATTATAGGAGAGGTGCTTCCTCCCAAGACACCTCGTCCGTATTGGGGTTCCGGCGTTTTTTATCCGGTTGCTCCGGCCGGGAATGAATGGATTATCAATCATTATTTCTTGTGCAAATACGGTATTGCGCTGGAAGGACCGGATTTCCGTACGCTTATTCCTTCAATCGATATTCGGGAAGTAAGAAAAGCCAGCGCCAGGGATTTGTTCAAAGAGTGGAAGCCGAAGATTGGTAATTGTGAATGGATGAGTAGCAGTCACTATCAGTCTTATCTCGTTTTGAATTTATGTCGTATTTTGAGTACTGTGACAGGGGGAGAGCCGGGTTCTAAAAAAGCCGCCGCCAAGTGGACGAAAGAAAAATATCCCGAATGGAAAGACTTGATAGATGAGGCGGAAAAGTGGGAATATGGCAAAGAAATGAATAGGGTCGGCGAAATTGTTGATTTTATAAATTTTGCGATAAAGAAGGTGAATGAGGTTGATATTTTTTAGATACTACTAATTTCGTCCGAATCCGTTTCGGGACATCCCGTTACACCTGTACTTCCTGATGCTTTTCTATTGCTTTCTAAAAGTTGTCATCCCGGAATTTGCGCAGCAGAAATTCAACTTTGTATCCGGACCACACCAGAAATGGTGTGAAATGCTACGCAAAAACGTTTTGTACTGCATGGTTCACACCATTTCTGGTGTGGTCCGAAATCCATAATCCATAATACAAAATTTACTTGTAAAAATGAAATTTAATGCTTGTCTTGCATAGCTACGGGATTCCGGATATTTCAGAGTACCGAAATTCCAGAATGACAGATAAAGATTGATTTTTACTTTTTGGTTTGGCAAAAAGAAGCAATCCAAAGTGCAGGTGGGTCAGGCGGGACCTTCCATTGTTTACATTGGCATTTGGATTACACCGGAAATGGTGTGAATGCTGCGCAATAACCGTCTCTCCTGCGTGGTTCACACCATCTCTGGTGCGGTCCGTTCGATTCGGAAAAGTTAGTTGGCGTCGTCACTCTCCTGCTAATGTTTATCGGATTTTTCCGTTGGCATAATTCATTCTGCCAATGATTAAGCATTGTGTTGTTCGGTTTTGAAAATGTGAGTGTTCTCCGGGGTGGAGTCTTCAGAGAGAATCAGTATGTCTGAATTATGGAAACTGAGTTGTTTGAGAGTTTCCATCCAGTTAAGATCATAGTAGGCGCTATAGAGCATTTTGCCGATGCCGTCGTGGGTGACTAGCAGGATGGAGTTGCCTTTGTCTGCGGTCTTGAGATAGTCCAGGAGTTTTGTTGCTCGTTCTCTGATCTCGGGAAAAGTTTCTGCGCCATCGGCATGAAGAAAATAAGTTAGTGCACCAGCCTGCAAAACATCAGGTGCGCACATTTTTTCTATGTCACAAACTCTTTGTCCGTTCATCGCACCCATCTCTCGTTCTATGAGTTCGGGTATTGGGGTCGGTTCGGGTAAAACCAAATGATCGCTGATAATTTGTCCGGTTTGAAGGGCTCGACTAAGAGGGGAGCTATAGACTTTGTTAATAGTCAAACCCGCCTTTTTAATTTTGGTAGCGATTTGGTTGGCTTGTTCGATGCCTAATTCAGTTAGAGGTTCATCTGTCCTTCCGTTTAGGATACCATTGGCATTGTTTCGGTTCTGTCCGTGACGGGCAAGATATATTTTGGGCATATTTTTTATTATTTGCATAATCAATAGCTATAAGCAGCTCGTTTTCTATATTGATCTTACCGTGTGCTACAGCAAGGACCGTCCTTTTGATTCTGTAAGGACAGTCCTTTTTGAAATTCTCCCGGTTTTTGCGATAGCTTATTTCGGCATTTCCTCCTCCTTCTGCTTTTTAGCTTTTTTTCTGGATTTCAAGAGAGCGATTAAGAAGGTAAGGATTCCCAGGAACGTCAGTCCTGCGGCGCCGTAGAGGTAATAATTTGCCGCATTGTCGTTCGTTTGTCCGGTCAGGGAATTGACCGGCGCGGTTTCAGTCGGTGCAGTTTTCATCTCTTCCGCCTTGAAGTTTAGAGGCGAGCTTTTTTTAATAACTTTCCCGGCTTCGTCATTAGTGGCGGCATATATTTCATGGTCGCCGATCTCCAAAGGTTTTTCGAGGCGATATTCCCATTTTCCGTTTCCGTCGGTGCCGGCGGTGGCGACAATCGGTATGTCGGAATAAATGTAGAGGGTAACCAAGGAATTGGCGTCGGCTTTTCCGCTGAAGACATAGCCGGTTTCTTTATTGTCTTCGGCGTAAATGGTTTTTGCGTCGGCAACGGTGAGGGTGGCGCTTGCTTCTCCGCCGGTCCGAGGATGCTCAATTGCCTTGCCTTGGATAAGCGCTTTCTCGATAGGGAATAATCCCATATCTTTTTTTCCGTCGCCAAGAGGGTTATAGCCGTTCTTGATTTCTTCTCCGTCCTTGTAGCCGTCTCCGTCGGTGTCTTTGTTGTTGGGTTTGGTGCCCAACCTTTTTTCCATATCATCCGAAACTCCGTCGCCGTCGCTGTCGATCAAGATGGCAATCGGCGCGGTCTGGATGAGTCCCCGGCTTTTATCCATGATGATATTTTCGTAGGACGGGACGATTGTTATTTGCGTTTCTTTTTCTTTGAGAGGGGCGCTCAGGTTCAAGGTCTTTTCGCTGTCGGATTGGTTTATGATATTTTCCAATTTGCCGGCGGTCATAGTTTTGTTGAGTATTTCTCCCGCGTGCGCGTTTATACTTGCATATTGTTTCGCAGCTTCGACAATTTTCAAGATGCGGATTTGGCCAGTATCGCTGCATTCCGTATCGCTGAAGTTTTTGCAGGTTATCTTCTCCTTATATTTATTCCAATAAAATTCCTTGCATTCGTCCGAGCTGTCAGCTCCGGCTTGCGAACATTTGTTTTCTAGTTCGGAGTTTTTTTGGTCTGTCGCGATTTTGGAACCCCCTTTATTTATTTTCACATCCAAGGTATTGAAAGTGGTTTTTTCGCCTTGCGTCAAATCTTGTTTTGTTTCGACGGTGAGTTTGTAAGATCCGTCCGGAAAGTCGGCGATGAGCAAGTTCGCGCAATGAGTTTGCGGCTGAGGTTCAAAGGCGGTAAGATTTTTGTTGACAGACCCCTCCATTTTAAAGAGGATACTTTTTATCTTTTTGCTTAAAGTCAGGCATAATTTCTTATCTTCCGTAATCGGTCCGGTGATTTGCGTGTTCAGACTCAATTCGGCGGGAGTGATTTCAGCGGCAGTCTCTTCGTCTGTGGCGGTATTGTCGGCTGTTTCATTCTTGCTCGTGATAGCCGATGTTGTTTGTGCACCGGTTGAGTCCGCAGCAGCAGTTTCAGCCTCTGATGTAACCGTCTTATCTGTCGAGGTTTCCGTGTCGACAAGGTCCGCGGTCGTTTTGTCCTCTGTCACGGTTGCTTCGTCAGCTGCTATGTCGGCTGTGCGAAAAAGCAAGACGGGGCTTAGCGCGAACAACAGGCACAAGACAAGAATTTGTTTCTCTTTCATTTTTTTTATTTTAGTTTTGGTTAAAAGTAAAAGGGCAGGATAGATTTTGTAATATTTTGGACAATGTCAATTGGTTACATTATACAGTTTTTGAAAGCGATTATCAAATTCGCAAGTTTTTTTAGGAGAGGTAAAGAGAAGAAAAGTATCAGTAAAATTTAGTTATATACAATTATACATAGGGCTTACGCGATTGATACTGTTTGTCATCTCGAAGGAGTACTCGACTGAGAGATCTGGGAAATGCACGAAGCTGTGCTGATGTTATTTTTACAGTAAGATTATATTTGCATAGTATTATTCACAGATTTCTCAATCGGAGTACCTCATTTCGAAATGACAAATATTGATTGTTTCTTTTAACAGGAGAACCTTCTCGCAACGACAAGCTAAACGCGTAAGTCCTAATACAATTTCAGGCATACATCCGACTGGCAGACAGCCCTGACATGCCCGGTGTATTTTGAATTATGAATTTATGGATTATGGATCACACCAGAGATGGTGTGAACTGCTGCATAAGAACGTTTTGTCCCGCGTGGTTCACACCATTTCTGGTGTGATCCAAATACAAGATTGAATTTCCGATTGTGCGTGCGAGGCAACAGATAAAAAAACAAATCCGGCTTTGGAAAGTCGGACTATTGATCGCGGTGATGCGGACGCTATTTTAATTTTAGCATTTTGACTATTTCCCTATAGGCCTCGTCGGCGTCTTCAAAAACCCGGTAGCCGCAACTTTCAGCCTCGGTGATGTAATGCGGACGGTGAGTAAACCAGAAAGCTTCGGCAGCTTTCTTTATCAGTTCTTCGGTCTCGCCCCAGCGCGGTTTGCGGCGGTTGTTTTCCAAAACATCTTCGAATGATTTGCCAACGAGAACGACACCGGGAAAATCCAAATCTCTTTGCGCGAAACGGGGGGAGATGCCGATGCCTTCAAAAACAATCGGGCGTTTCTTACTCAACGGTTTGCGAAGATGCGCCGCAATTTCGGATTTGAGTGGTATCTTGCCATTCTCATATTCGCGGATTTTCTCCAATACTCCCGGCCAGAGCTTTTCGTGCTGTTCGTCCAGAATACGCCACTGCTCTTCCGGATCATTGTCGAAGTAGTCCAATTTATCCGTTTCTTCGAAAAATTTCGCCCATTTGCGATAGCGGTGGTTTTTGGCAAGTTCTTCCCGCAAATTATCCGTTTCCAAGCAAAAACCGCCCGTTTCTTTGACTATTTTTTTGGCGAGATATGATTTGCCGGCAGTGGGAATGCCGGTTATGAAAATTTTGGGATTGGTTGGTTTAGTCATTTTTTTGGCGGTTTGACGGATAATAAAAGACAGTTGCGCGTCTTTTAATTCTACAACCTTTTTATTTTTCCGCCAATTTTTCCCGAAGCAACAGAATAGCCAGCGCAGATCCCATAGCGACTATTTTGTTTTCTTTCGCCATACGAACGGTGCTATTTTCGCATAAGGAGAAAATTTATTTTATTTTTTTGAATTTAATATTTGTAGGACTTACGCGTTTAGCCTGTCGTTGCGAGAAGGTTCTCCTGTTAAAAGAAACAATCAATATTTGTCATTTCGAAATGAGGTACTCCGATTGAGAAATCCGGGAATAATACTATGCAAATATAATCCTATTGTAAAAAATAATACCAACAAAGTCTTCGTGCATTTCCCAGATCTCTCAGTCGAGTACTCCTTCGAGATGAAAAAAAATAGGGTCAGTTAAGTTTCGGTATCGGGATTGCCGCGTCGCCCGGAATACCGGCTCCTCGCAATGACAAACAGTATTAATCGCGTAAGTCCTAAATTGAATCAAAAATGGGTCATACGCAATGTTATGATTCCAATTATACATTCAATGGTAGATATCCCCGATATATCCGATGTATTTTGAATTCTGAATTATGGACCACACAAGAAATGGTGTGAACCACGCGGGACAGAACGTTTTTGTGCAACATTTCACACCATTTCTGGTGTGATCCGGATACAAGGTTGGATTCCAGATTAATACAGGTCTTTGGTGTCTGTTATAAAACCGTATATTGCGTATGACCCTCAAAAATCGCATCATGCGGTCTTTTTATCTCCTTTCTTCTTTCTGTTTCTATAAAAGACATATCCGGCTCCGCCAATAATCAGCGCGATAACTACAATATCCAGCCTCTCGCTATAGGTGCGGATGAGCGACCAGTTGCTGCCGAGGCGGTAGCCGAGATAGGTGAGGAAAGAATTCCAAAGTGCGGCGCCGAGAGCCGTGTAGAGCGTGAAAACCCAGATGTTCATTTTGGCGGCGCCGGCGGGGAGGGAAATAAAATGACGGACGATAGGGACAAAGCGGGAGATGAAAATCGTTTTTTGCCCGAATTTTTGGAAGAATTTTTCCGAGAGGTCGAGATGGTGTTCATTCAGCAATAAATATTTTCCGTATTTAACGATGAGCGGGCGTCCGAATCTCATACCGACATAATAGGAAACGAGCGAGCCGATGATGCTGCCGAGTGTGCTAAAAAGAATGACCGTTTCCCAATGCATCTTGCCTTGATAAACGAGAAAACCCGCGAAAGGCATTACCGCTTCACTGGGTACGGGGGCGACCATGCTTTCCAGTGTCATTAAAAAAGTGAGACCCGGATAGCCGGCTTTGGATATAATATCTATGAAAATTTCTACAAGATAGGCGAGCATTATTTTATAGTAAATTGGTTAATTGCGGCTTTGGAATTTTGCGCTTGATATCCGTCATTGCGAGGAGGTACTCTTGCTAAAAAGAAAACAATCAATATCTGTATTTCGAAATGAGGTACTCCGATTGAGAAATCTAGGAACAATACTATGCAAATATAATCTTACTGTAAAAAAACAATACCAATAAAGTTTTCGTGCATTTCCCAGATCTCTCAGTCGAGTACTCCTTCGAGATGACAAATGCAGTCAGTCAAGCTCCAGCATAGTGATTACCACGTCGCCCGGAATACCGGCGCCCCGCAATGACGGACAAAAATATAATCCTATTTTTATCTCTTAATAAATCCGTCGAAAAGCAGAGACTTTATCGTTTCCGCCATTTTTTCTTCGGGGAGTTTGGGATGGAAAATCGCCCAGTCGACGCCTGTCACGGCGAGGAGAGAAAAGAGGGCAATGATGAGGCTTTCCGTTTCCAGTTTTTTGTCGATAACGCCTTTGGCCTTTGCCTCTTTGATTATTTCTTCCATTGCTGTCAGGTAGCGGCCGCGGATAAGTTCAATGCTTTTTTGTCCGCGCTTTTGGAAGTTGCCGATTTGCCCCAAAATCATCAGACACATATCGCGATGCTCTTTGAAAAAGCCGAAATGGAATTCGATGATGAGTTCGAGTTTTTTCTCTATGCTAATATTCTTATTTGCGATCGTTTCTATTCCTCGCGAGAGTTGCTCTATTCCTTCTTGGATAAGCGCGGAAAAAAGTTCCTCCTTGTTTTGGAAGTGATAGAAAATGGTGCCTTTGGCTACGCCCGCTTTGTGCGCCACTTCGTCGAGCGAGGTGCCTTCAAAACCTTTTTTTCCAAAGAGTTTGGCGGCGGCAAGATAGATGGATTGTTTTTTGTCGGTTTTCATAAATCTATTATAACTCAATTAGAGGATAAATGTCAGTAGCGGCGGCGGTCTTCTTGGTCGCGATCATTTTGAGCGCCAAAAAGAGCAGTATAAAGGCACAAAGCGCCAAGGCTTGGTTTGTCGCGATTGACATTTGTCCGCCGAGGATAAAAAGTCGAAGGCCGCGGATGGCGTAAGTCATCGGCACAAGGGGATTGCAGAGTTGGAAGAATCGCGGTGCGGATTCGACGGGAAAAGTCCCAGAAGCGGAAGTCAGCTGGATCATTAAAATAATAATACCAAAAAGTTCGCCTACTTTGCCCAGCACGAAGGAGAGGAATTGCATAATGGAAATGCAGGCGAGAGAAATAAGGATGCAGAAGAGGACGAAATAAAGAGGGTATTTTGCTTTGAGTCCCAGGCCGAAAATAATGGCGGCGGCGAGGGCTACGGCTTGCGCGATGCCGACTATCGCCGGCAGGAAAAATTTCCCGAGAGTGATTTCGATCGCAGAAACGCCGTTCATGTTCAGTTTCGGGTCGCGGGTCGGCACCAAAAGCATTAAGATAAGCGCGCCCATCCAAAGTGCAAGAGGAATGAAGTAAGGGGCGAAGCCGGCGCCGTAAGTCGCGTTGGCGTCTTCGGAAGCATCCTTTGTTTTTATCGGTTCGTTGATGATTTTAACCAACATGTCGATCTTTTCCGGAGTCAGTTCGTTCTTCAATCGGCTTGTGCCTTGCGAGAGTCCGAGACTGAGCGCGTTCGCTCCGCTTTCCGCGTCGGTTAGTCCGTTTGTAATTTTTTTGCTGCCGTCCGCAAGCTGAGCAAGTCCGCCGGAAAGTTCCTTCGAGCCGTAATAGGCGGAATTGACGCCGCCGGTATATTGCACACTGCCGTCGGATATTTTTCCAAGTCCTTGCCGCAGATCCGACTGTCCTGTGGTCAGCTGAGTAATTCCATTGGAGAGAGTGTCGGCTCCGCTTTTGGCGTTTCCGATGCCGATTTGCAAAGTGCCTATGCCCGTGTCGAGCTTTGACATATTTTCCGCGATCGTGTCCGCGCCGTCCGCGATTTGCGCCGAGCCGGAAACCAGCTGATCTTTCTGCGTTTTTGCGGAAGAGACGTAGTTTGGAATGTCTAATGAATGTTCCGCGTTGTTTCTGTCTATAGCCCGACTGAAGCTATTCAAAAAAGGGTAGAAGGGGCTAAGCATTTCATCAACGCTCGCAACTTTGGTTGACATTTCATTTGCGCCATCCGTCAATTGGTCTGTGCCGTCTGCCAATTGCGAACTGCCGCTTTTGAGTTCAGCCGCGCCATCCGATAATTGCCCCAGTCCATCGTCAAGAGAAGCCATTCCCGAGTCGGCCGATTTGAGCCCGGTTTCCAAAACGGTCGAGCCTTCCTTGGCTTGCGCGATGCCGCTGTTCAAGTCTTGCGATTTTGAATTCAGTTCTCCCAGACCGTCGGCGAGTTTTCCCGATCCGTCGGCGGCTTTTTGCAAATTCGTATCAAGCGTATTTGATCCGTCCTTGAGCGTGCCGAGTCCCGACGCCAATTGGTCGGCGCCTTCGCTCGCCTTGTCGAGTTCGCCGCTCGCCTCGTCTAATTTAGTCTGCGCCACTTGGGAAAATTGCGGCAGGATTTCTTCATTGATGTTTTTGCCGAGTGCGGCCATAACATTTTTGAAGTAAGTGGTAAAAAGGAAGTTGGTGGAATCGTGCGTTTGCCAAGTGATGCTCGCTTGTCGGGGAATGTTGTCATCGGCGGAAGCGAGAGCGGCGCTGAAATCTGCGGGGATGCGGACAATCGCGTAATACTTCTGACTGTCGAGTCCGTCTTGAGCCTCGGTGTATTCTACAAAACGCCAATCGAGCACGTCGTTTTCCTTGAGTTTTTTCACAATTTGATCGCCGTAGTTTTCTTTGTTGTCATTATAGATCACGCCCGTATCTTCATTGACGACCGCGACGGGAATATTTTTCATATTTTCGTAAGGGTTCCAGAAAGCCCAGAGATACAAGAATCCGTAAGCCAGCGGCAAGAGTACGGCCACGACCAAAGAGAGAAGCTTAATCTTGCTTCGAAAATTGGTGCGCAGATCTCTTTTGACAATGGCTGAAATTTTCATATTTATAGAATATTATTTGCGGTTGGGTTGGATGTTGTTTAGGGGCGGAGTAGCACGGCTTTAGCCTGCGCCGCTATCCCACGTGCGCAAAAACCCTTACGTATGTTCGCATCTTCCGCATTGGACAACCGCGCAGGCTGAAACCGTGCTACTCCGTATAGCAATTATTAAGAACCGATAACGTGTCCGGAGAAATCGAGAGAGATTATCTTGTCGCTATTGGCCTCGGCCTCTTCAAAATTCTTGGTGGAAAAAATAACAGTTTCGTCTTTGAAAATTTTGTTTGCAATTTCCCAAAATTTTTTTGCCTCAAGCGAAGTCAGCCTCTTGGTCGGTTCATCCAAAAGAATGATGTCCGGATTGTGGACGGTGGCGCAAGCGAGAGAGGCGATGGCGCGTGCGAAAGGGCTGCATTCTTTGACGGGAGTGTCGGCATAAACTTTAATGCCGAAGTTATCCAAAATTTCTTGCACGTCTTTTGGTTTGTGGCTCTTTCCGCGTATTTCCAGAGCGAACTCTACGTTTTCCCGTATGGTCATTTCTTCCGCAAGGGGATTGATGTTGTCCGTTTCCTCCAGTCCCACATGGTTTCGATATGCTTTGAGCTTGTGAAAAACATTTTCATTGTCCAACATAATCGCGCCGGAAGCCGGTTTCAGGTATCCTCCCAACATTAGCAACAGCACCTTCTTACCGCTACCCTGCGGTCCGTAGAGTGCTATTTTTTGTCCACCTGTAAACGAAAAAGACGCCTCGTCTATGACGGTTCCTTGCAATGAGCGGAAGGCGAGGTTGTTGGCCGATATTTTCATACGTAAGATTTTATAAACTGACTGGTCAGTACATATTACACCTGAAAAAGATTTTTGTCAATAGTGCGGGATACCTGTTCATTAACACCATAGAACGATTGATAAGCGGCGTACGCACGAAGCAACTCACGGAGTAGCATGGCTTTAGCCTGCGCAGTTATCCCAAGCGAATGGAATAAAATTATATACGTTCGTTTTTTCCGCATTGGACAGTGGCGCAGGCTGAAGCCATGCTACTCTGTTTGGCAAATTGTTTTTTTGTATTCGGACCACACCAGAAATGGTATGAATGCTACGCAAAAACGTTCTGTCCCGCGTGGTTCACACCATTTCTGGTGTGGTCCGAAATCCATAATCCATAATGCAAGATACATAGGATGTGTCAGGGCTGTCTGTCATTTGAATATAGGGTCGGGAACTATATATTGCACATGACCCGACAAAGACAAATAAAAACAGCCACCTAGTGGTCGTCATTCTGATTTTTTTCGCCTTTCCGATATGCAAGAATATATTCTTTTTTGCAAGATTTATATTCTTGCCGATCCTCGAATTGTTTCGTACCTTACGTCTCTCGTTTGCGGCCGGAGTGTTTCGCCATGGAATACTTAAGGCTGGTGACTTTCGCGATGTATTCTTCCGCACTGTTCGCCCCCAGTTCCTTGATGAAGACGAAATCCAACCTTTGCATTATTTCGAATTCATTGCGTAGCGTGTCTTCTTCCTGCCGGCTAGACTCCCGCGTTTTGGGGGTGATAGGCTCAGGCGAAAAACCTTTTTCTTGGCTTTTCATAGCTTTGATCTTAGCTGATTATTTTAGAGCTTTCTAAGAGTATACACTCATAATAAAATCTTGCCAAG
>Ga0172378_10000207_pt1 | contig 48776 bp, 32 predicted proteins | sample GrowelOW332metaG_FD_119755 | JGI IMG/M metagenome (GOLD analysis project Ga0172378, IMG submission 119755) | Groundwater microbial communities from an aquifer near a municipal landfill in Southern Ontario, Canada - Pumphouse #3_1 metaG | ecosystem: Environmental > Aquatic > Deep subsurface >...
AACAGAGAAGTTAAGCCTGATTGCGCCGATGGTACTGCGTAACTGTGGGAGAGTAGGTCGCCGCCATTTTTGATAAGAACCTCGAAGATTAACTTCTTCGGGGTTTTTTTATGTCCTTTTTTTAGGGCCTTTGTTCTTTGAAAATAAAAAGACTTAGATACTCTAGAAAAGTATCTAAGTCCTTATATTATTGAACAAGTGAGAACAGATTCATCTCTTAAATATTTTAGAGAAAAAATAGAGTGCTAGACTATCAGTCTTTTGATAAAAAGTAAGTTGTTGGTACTCTTACAAAAGTGGCTAAAGCCTAGGGTCTATTTTAAGCTCCTTTTTTTAAGTATTGGATAGAGTACCTTGGCGTAGCGCATAAAGCCCAAATCGGTGAAATGAATGCCATCTACGGTGGCCTCATTGTCTAGTCCTATAATCTCCTTAGAAGAGAGGAAGTAAATATTTTTTTCTCCCTCCTTTTTTAGTTGTTTATATAGCTTGCCTACTGTTGCATTTTTATCGGCCACCTCTTTTTTCATATGTAAATCAAGACGCGCTTTTGGATAGCGAGGGTCTTCAACAAACAGGATAGGGGTTTTTGGATGTTTAGCACGAATAATTTTATAGAATGCAATCATCCGATCATTCATATGTTTAACGCTTGCATTTGGCACAAAGTCGAGCACAAACATACCCGCATCTACGCCCGCTATAACTGGAGCTATTTCCAAATCGAGTAGTGCATTTCCACTAAATCCTAAGTTAATTGTTTCTCTGTTTAACCAACGCGATAGGATATTTGTATGGGCCATGCCTGGACGGGAGGCACATCCTCCTTGTAAAATACTAGTACCGTAAAAGACAATTGGTTTTTCTCTTCGTGGTAAATTAACTGCTGGTTGGTTCAACGTAGCAGTGGAATCAATTCCAATTTCTAAATCGGTTACACCGTCGTAGAGGGAAAGATAGAGCATATACTCTCTTGTCTTTGGTTCCATATTATTAACAATGGTCATGCAATTTGTTTTGGTACTTCCTGGTCTTCCGCTTCCTACGAACACCCATTTATCTCCTTCTAGACTGTATAAATCTAAACCTCTGATACCTGTGGGTGTCATATGATTCATGTTACGTTGTAGCAGTACACTCCATTTGGCAGCTATTGTAGTAGAGTTAGAGGAGAAACGTATATTTAAACCTGCACTGTTTTTTCCTAACTCCCAAAGAGGTGCTCTAGAAATATTTTCCAGTGAATCGGGCAAGCGAACGTAGCGCGATGAAGTGGCATGTGTTGCTTTACCTAATAGGGGCAAATGACCAACTTTGTGATAAGTGATTTGTGCAGTTACAAATGATATTTGTAACAGGCATAAGAACAGGATATAATAAATCTTTTTCATAGGTTAAATAGATTACTGGTTCTGTATTTTAAGTAAAGATACATCTTTGTGTTAAGTTCTCCAAAATAATTTCTGCTTAGAAAAGAATAGGGTAAAGATTAAACAGAGTGAGGTAACAATCACTCCTCTTAGAAATCCTGTGGTCGCCCCATTATTGAGTAAATCTAGATAGGTGTTGAGCCCTAACAGGTGGAGTATAGGCATAATAACAAGTTCTGCTGACACATAGGCTAACATTGGATTTTGCCCAATCCTAGTTAGGGGTTTAGTGAGGATTTTTAAACGATAGACATCGCATAAAATAGAAAAAATAATCAAGGCAAAGCATGCTAATCCTGTTGTAACAAAGAGATAACTCAAGGTGGTATCATCTTTCCGTATGCCTCCTTGAAAGGATTCTAAAAAGAGTCCTAGTAGAAGAATATAACTCCCTAAATGATATAGCTTTCTCCATAAAACAGGGGTTCTGCTCTTTCCCTTTACAACGAAGAATAAACCTAGTAGCAGTCCACTAGTAACCATTAGATTGGTTACTAGATAGCGCATATAGAGTCCATATAGGTTGGCTATAAGGAGTAATAAGCAAAGAACGAGGGTTATCCCTATCTGTTTTCGAGCAGAGGTGGCAAACGATGGAGCTGCTTTTCCTGTTAACCAGGTCTTCAGATATTCTCCAGCAACACTTCCTATAAGAACCATAACCAAGTATTTCAAAAAATGAAACTGGTAGAGCCATGGAAAGGGCGAATAATGAAGTACGGTGTAAGCCCAAGATTCGGGGCTCTCTGCACTAATTAGTAGGGCTAGAATAAATGGTAGGATGGCCATTCTTGTCCTTGGATGTGAATAGGTGAAAAGGTAGCAGATGCTTCCTATTACAGCCATGTTTGCTAACACTAATAGGATAATATTGCTATAGGCTAGACTAAAGACTCTTCCATTGGCATAATGTAGGAGTAATGCTAAAGCAATACTAGCAGCATAGGCACTAAACGAAATGAGTCGATGTTTCCATGGGGCTAGTGGATATGGAATACGTGTAAAGGCTAGAAAGAGTAATACAAAACTGAGAAGAGCAATCCACCAAGAATAGGTATCCTGGGGTGCTGAAACAACCCAGGGATACATATGTTGAACAAAGATGGCAAAATAGGTGAGCTTAAGCCCTCGCTTTAAGCTATCCCATAGGATGACTCTTTTACCCATTCCGCGCTCTATCTTTTTCCCAATAGAAAAGGGAAAGGCAGCGCCCATGGCAAATAGGAAGAAGGGAAATACAAGATCTACCCACGTTATACCATACACGCTAGGATTAAAGGCATGGCTTGGTGGTGGCGTTTGTGCGTGATACATCCATCCAGGTAGTACACCAAAAGCAATGGCACTACATAGAATCATGGTAAGAATGGCGTATCCTCTTAATGCATCTAAGGCATAAGCTCTATTATTAGTCATCTTATTTGTTGTTTAAAGCTTCTTCTAAATAGCTCCACCAATTTCTATTGATAATATGTACAATATCAAAAATCATAACACCATCCGATTCTTTTAAACACATGCGAACCGCTTTTTGAAATTGTTTAGGGTCTTTTTTGTAATCTTCTACATATAATCCGCCATAAAAAGGACGACCATTTAATAGTTTTCTAGAGTATTTGCAACCTCCCTCTACACAGAGATGCTCACCAACGGATACTTCACTATCGGTTTCATTTTTGTAGGTACCGTTGGATTTACGATATTCTTCTAGGGTAACATTCCAATAATAATTACCATTTGTATAGAAGTCTACGAGTTCTGCAAAGCCATAGTTTTTGTAGTCGGGAGTGGCCCAGTTGAAATCTTTACTAGGGTCGTATGTGTTGCTTGCCCAATTGACACCCACTTCATAATAGCTAGGATACCAAGCACCTGTATATACAGCTAACATGCAGTCTGGTTTGATTTTTTTTATGGATTGACGGGCTTTTTTCATGAAGTTATAAATAATAGAAGCTCTCCATTCTAACCATTTTAGGTAGTGTGGACCGGGTACGCGACTAAATCCTCCTTTAGTATTTGGTGCCCATTCAAAAATATCTTCTGGATATCTTTTCACTTTCTTAGAGATGTATTTCTCAAAGAGTTTTTTGGATGCTTGCGAGAAATCGGAGTCGATGCAATCGTAGCGTCCTCTATCGAGCATTATACCATCAATATCGTAGTTTTTAACCACCTCTTGAATCAAATTAATTTCATATTTTTGAACCGATTTGAGAGCAGGATTTAAGAATTTAGAGACTCTTCCTTTAATCTCATTGACGGGTATTAATCCTTTACCTGGTACATAGTTGATACTTTGCCATTTTTTATGTTTATCATAAATAGCACCTCGGTTAAAATAGCCGTGACCATCGGAGAAAACATTCATATTAGCTAGTATAACCATACCATTGGCATGTGCTACTTTAATAAAGGTGTTGATAAAATCAAAATCTGGTCGTTCAAAATTTTTCCAGTTTTTTTTCTGAATAGCATATTTACTTGGATAAACCACCTCGCCGCTATTGTCTTTTATATCTAAAACGAGATGGGTAATGCCTATCTTATGGCATTTCTCCACATAGAATTGAATGGAATCGGGATAACTAAAGCGTTCAAAATTGGCGGAACAGTCTAGCCACATAATTTTTGGTTGGTTGTCTGCAAAGGTGCTATTTATCCCTGTAATGAATAGCAATAGTAATAGACAGATTGTTTTCATTGTTGTTTTCATCCTTCTTTATTTTATTGTTGTTTGATAGGTTTCTCCAAAACGATCGGTTACCCGAACCTCGAGATTAGCGTTTGCCTGTTGGGGTGTAGCGATGAACATATGCTCATTTTTACTCGCACTAATCCATTTAAAATCTAGTTTTTCTTTATCACTGCAGAGGGCTTCTGCTGCGGGGTCGTAGGTGGAAACACGTTGCATATCTCCTGTTTTCTCTCCATTTTCAAAGAGCTCTACTTTCCAGGCTTTATCCCAATTCCATACGTTTACAAGTACCGATTTTGGATACTCTTTTGCACTGCCTACTGGATAGGCACGCATTTGATACTCTTTGGGATAACCAGCACTTTTGAAATACCATGTCAAGTGATCTCCATCTACTTCGTATACACCATATCCTTGAGGGGTGCCATCTAGACATACTTTTCCCTGCCACCACGTGCCACATATTGCAGCAGTAATGTGCTCATATAGGTTGGGAGCGTGCACTACATTTTTATTGTAATGCATATGGCCCGATAAGATATGTGCTTTGTAGGGTGTTAACATTTTGTGTAGAAAGGTGGCATTACAGAGCTGACTTGCTACATCTCTAGCAGTATATTGAAAGTTATTTTGTTTTTCTTGGAGCATAGATGGAATGTGCATGGCCACAAAAACCAGACTGCCTTTGGCTACATGCGATAAGTCTTGCTCTAACCAAGCCAACACTTTTTCTTCTAGATAGCCCATATAGAAATATTGTCTTGCTAGATAGAAGACATCGTTTAGCACAATGTAATGAGCTTTTCCACGGTTAAACGAGTAGTAAGCTGGTCCAAACAGAGATTCAAACTTTGCATACGATGTTTCATGTGAACGGCCATTTAAGGTCATGTCGTGATTACCTATTACTTTGTAGAAAGGTATGTCTAATCGCGCAGTTGATTGGATGTATGCTTCAAATAAGGAGGGCTTATCGCCCACTAAATCGCCACAATCGATTCCAATAATATCTGTATCTTGGTTTTTTTGAATAAACTGAATGCAATCGTCTAGTATCTTATTATAGGGTACTAAATTTTTCTCTGCATACAATTGAGGGTCTGCATGTACCATGCAAAGATGTTTAGTATCGTCTTTCTGGTTTTTAGATAGCACAAAGTTGTACTCTTTTTGTTGGGCTATATTTAGACGTTGGTAGAAGATAGGATTTCCATTTTTACGTAGGGCTAGATATCCAGAGGGTGTAGATAGATAAACAAAGGTGGAACGTGATTCTGTTTGTAAAGAATAGTTTCCTTTTTTATTGGTGATGGTGCATTTAATACCATCGGTTACCACTACATTATCTAATCCATCTCCATTACATGTTACTCTACCCGTTATCTCTTGGGCATTTAGACAAAATGGAAATAAAAGAAATAAAAGAAATATGTTTTTCATAATGCTTTAGTTTACTGCTATTCGAATACCTTCTTTTGCGTATTGCCACTGGTTAGCTAATTTTAGGTGAATCATGTCAAAGAGGAAATACCCATCACACGCATCCATACAAGCTTTTACCGATTGAACAATAGCTTGATTTTCTTGCTCTTGTGTGAATAGATTATTGTAATCCCAGTTGCCAACATCTGGACCGCCAACCACTAATGGGCAATCGCCTTTAATTTTATCCATTGCTAAGGAGCAAAAACCCTCCATTGTCCATTCCGTTGTGCCCCTAACCTTTGATGGCGACGCATAGGCACCAATAATCATTTGGTCCATAAGATCTGCATAGCCATAATCTTTATAGTTATTGGAGGCCCAATTGTAGTAAATGGCTGTTTTGTATTTTTTGCTTGCCCAATTGACACCAGAATCGTAATAACTAGAATACCAACCTCCCACGTATACACCAAACTTAATGGAGGTGTTCACTCCTTTCACTGCATCGCGTGCTTTTTGCATAAAATCGTGTATCGTTTTCACCCTAAACTCTAACCATTTGGATAGATAAGTGGGGAATGTTTTAGGTAGGGATTTGCTATTAGGAGCTAAGATGTCTGCGGGATAATTTGTGAGGGTAACATTGCCGATATAGGTTTGAAATTTAGTGCGTGTTTCTGTAGAGAAATCACTCTGTAGGCTTAAGAAGCGTCCTCTATCTAAAATGATACCATCTAAATCATACTTAGCTAAGTCTTTTAGCATAAGGCATAAGAAGTTTTGCACCTTATCGTTTACCGGGTTTAGAAATTTAGTGCTTTCTCCTGTGTTCATTATACTCACAATGCCTGCTGCTGTATTCATTTGTGTTGCCCATGCTTTCTTACTTTGGTCTCGATAGAGCATACCAGTTCCTCCATTTATGGTAGAACCGCCCACAAAGGTGTTAATGCCTGCATGAATCTTTAAATCTAAACGATGTGCTTCATCAATAAAAGCTTGTAGATAGTCCCAAGTAGCGGTTCGTTCTACTTTTGTATAGTTGCCATTTACCCAAGCATAAAGGTATTCTACCTCTTGTACTTGTGTGGTTTTAAATAATACGTCGCCGGTGTTTGGACGAACATCTACTACAATATCTGTGAAGCCTGCATCTTTGGCCAACGCTAAATCTCTAGCTATGTTTTCTTTGCTGTTTGCAAAGTCCATAAAGTTGGCGGCTGCATCTACCCAGATGTATCTAGGTTTTTCTTGTATGGTTACGGGTGGCTCTTCGCCCCCTTCGTCTACATCGTCCCAGTAGTCTGGTGTAGAACTTGAGCAAGAAACAAAGGAAAATGCTGTTATTAGCAATAGGAAATTAAATATTTTCATAAATAAAAAATTAGAAAGAAGACCCATACTCTATAGCATAGGTCTTCTTTGTAAATAAAATGATTACATATCAATACAGTCATATTGAACGCAGACTACATATCCATTGGTAAACATAAAGTAAACATAGAGGTAATAACCTGTTTCTGATTGCTTGAATGCCACATCTCCTGTACCGTTTGCATTCGCTACGCCTAGTGCTTTACCACCATAAGTATTGCTATCGCATACAGGAATTAAGTTGTCTAATCCACCTGCACTTAAGTCGTAAAGGTAGATGGAATCGTCGCCACCCCAAGTAAAACTGTTTACAGAGTTGTGTAATGCATAAGGTGTATTGTTGAAAACAATATAATCCACCGCATTAGGTATCCAGTTGGAACTGATGCCTGCTCCCTGTTTTTTCAGTGTATTGGTTGTGCCATCCATAAGTGCAAAGGCATAAGGTGATCCATAGAAGGATGCAAAATAGTCGCTATTCACATTGTTTGCTTCTGTATAGATAACATCTGCATTTGTACTCCAAGTTACGCCGTTTACAGTAATGATATCCGGTGTTTGTGAAACTAAAGTACCATTAATTACTTGCCAACGCGCAAAGCGTGCAGGAGCAGTATGTATGGTGGCTGTAATGATAGCATCTTTGTCGATACTTCCCTTAATAGAGAATTTACGTCCAATGGCTAAACCGCCACTATTCCATGAGATATATTCAACTGGAGTAGCATTTACATTATCCACTTTCCAGATCTTGAAATCGGGTCCAGCGTTTGGCACAAGGTTACAGATGAAGATATTGTCATCATCATCGGCTGTATTATAGAAGTTTTGTACTCCTCCATAAATGCTGCTGATGTTTACTGTACCTGCATTTTCTCCTGTTTTAGCATCTAAGTAGAAACTATTTATTCCACGTGTATTAAGTACCACATAATCTTGAGTTACCGCAATACCGCCTGTTATATGTGGAGAGGTGATGCCAACATCGATTAGTTTGCGTGCCCATAAAATTTTGCCACTTCCACTACGAATACCTGCATCAACTTTTGCTGGAATTGTTTTCTTAACGGTGTATACCGTTTGGTCGGTTCCATTTTGAGCTGTTACTGTTATCTCTTGGTCTTGATCGTAGTTTAATGCTGTTGTTCTAGGGTCTGGGCTCATGGTTGCTCCATGTGAGATGGTTACATCTGCGATTACACTACCTAAGTTGTCTAGACTAATAATAGAGATCACTTTATTGGTGTTGTCTACAATTCCACTAAGATTTAAGGAGGTTAAATCGAATTTAGTGATTTCGCATTTATTGCTTTTACGTATTTCAGCAATAATTTTATAGTCTAGTTTCTTTTTTACTTGATCGGTAATGACAATATTATTTTCCTTGGATAAATCCATGCGTAATAACTTAGGGGTTATAAACACATTGTCATCTAAGTTTGCCCTAACAATCATATCTTTTAAATCATCTTTTGTTATCACATTAGCCGAATTCTCGGGATAATTATAGGGAATAACAATGGTGATGATATGGTTAGTGTAATCCACTTCACTAGTAAATTGATTTTCATCTCTATCATCATTTGTAAATGATGCAGTAATGCTGTTGATGCCATTACGAGAGAGAGAAGGGAGCAATTCTTCCGGATCTTGACACGAGGTAAATCCTACTACCATCGTTAGTGTCAATAATAGAGAAAAAATATTTTTTTTCATTGTCTTTAAATTTAAATTAATTTTGCCATTCATCGTATTGTTCTATCAACGCGTTGTTCTTTAATTCGCTATCTGGAATTGGAAGGACATACAATCTTTTTAGAAAGCTTCTATCTTGATAGTCACAGTCTACGTATTCATAGGTATTGCCTGTTATTTTGAAGCCATGTACACGATAACCGGTGTATTCTGTATCGGCTAGTTTCCAACGACGCATATCCCAGAAGAGATGACCCTCATACGCTAATTCTATTTTACGTTCGTTACGATAGTCTTGGAACCAAGCATCACCTGTTGTGTTTTTATTGGGTAGATTTACCTCTGTACGACTACGTACTTCATTCATTGCATTTTGTGCATCTCCTATTTTATTTAATCGGTAAGCAGCTTCTGCTTTGTTTAATAAAACTTCTGCATAACGTATCTCTACCCATGCTTGTGTACTTGGTGTACCTTTTAAGTCCAGATGTGATTCGTCAATTAATTTGCGTAAGAAATAACCTGTTGTTGTTTTTCCATACGAGTAGGGTTGTTCACGGTAAGCCATAAATTCGCCATTTGTTCCGCCAACACTACAATCCATGGTTTTACCCTTCCAGGTGCTTCCTCTATAAAGGATGGTAGCTTTGAAACGAGGCTCTAATTGATCATAAGGAGGTGCAACATTGGTGCCACCTGCTACGTGCCAAGGTGTCCAATCTACTTTATCGCCATTGATTGTTTCATAAGCTTCCACCATTTCTTGGGTTGGTGTTCCAAGTGCTCCATATTCCCAACCATCACAGAAGGGTACCTAATCTCTATCAAAATAGTGATTAGGTCCGTTTTTTGTGTAGTCAAATTCAAGAATTGCTTCTTTGTTGTTTCCTTTCCAACTGTCGCTATAGTTATCCATTAAGCCGTATAAGTTTAAAGCAATAACGGCGTTAGCAGCATCGTATGCCTCTTGCCAACGTTCTGCATAAAGCATAGCACGCGATTTGAAAGCATAAACAGCTCCCTTCGTGAGGCGTCCTTTATTCTCTGCATTCCACTCTTTTGGTAACTTTTCTGCAGCATAATCTAAATCTGTAGCAATAAGGTCCCATGTTTCTGCAGCTGTACTTCGTGCTTTGTCTTTGGTCATGTTTAGTTCATCATAGAGAATAACACCACCATGTCGTTTGGCTAATTGGAAATAGACAAAAGCTCTAAAGAAGCGTGCTTGTGCTTCCCATAGATCGTTCTTATCGTCAGAGAAGTTAGAATAAACCTTTTGTAAATCTAAGAACTGGTTGATTCTACGAATATTGGTATACGCAGTACTCCAGATGCTATATCTACATCCTGCCGAAGAGATAGAAGCAGGGTTCATCACATAGTTATTGGGATGTCCAGCTTTGTCGCCTAGCGCATAAGAACCATATTTAAATGTTTCGGTTAAGCTTTCGGTTAAACTGCCACTAAATTGTGTACTTCCAAACTGTCCATATTTTTCAATGTAGGTATAAAAGCCGTTGATATATAGGTCAACACTTGCTTCCTCTTGCCATATTATTTCGTCACTCACGGTGCTCGTTTGCTCTACACCATCTATCCAATCGTTACACGACGATAGGGTGACCAATAATGACATGGCTATTGTTATATTTAATAGTATCTTTTTCATTTTCTACGTTTTTAGAATGTCATTTTTAAACCTAATGAATATGTTTTTTGTTGTGGATAATATCCATTATTTACAGCAGGTGACTCTGGGTCAATGTTGTATTTAGATACTGCACTTAATGTTAATAGATTGTAGCCTTCTACATATAAGCGAAGTGCGGTTAGTCCTGCTTTGTTAATTAATTTCTGTGGAAAATTGTATCCTAATTGAATGGTCTTTAGACGAATATAGTCTCCTTTTTTATAATAGAAATCAGAAGAATAGGCATTGTTGTTACTAATGTTTACAACAGATAGTCTAGGAAATTCTGCATTCGTGTTTTCTGGTGTCCATGAATTTTCGGCTAAGAATAGTGGAGAGTTTCCACCATGATAGAACATCTTAGTAAAAGAGGTGTTATCCATTACACCTGAAGCACCGGCAGCTGTATATTGTCCTGTTAGGGCAATATCATGACCTAATCCCCAAGAAAGCAACATGTCAAAATCAAAGCCTTTATAATCGCCAAATAGGTTTAAAGATCCGGTGTGTGTAGGTACAGCACTTTTTCCTACATAACCCATATCTTGTGCAAAGGATACAACACCATCTCCATTTCTATCTACGTACTTGATGTAACCAGGTACAACGGTAGAACCAACAATCGTTGCTGAATTATTTATCTCCTCTTGTGTTTGGAATAAACCTTCAGACAAGAAACCTTTTTTGGCACCTACTTGTTTTCCGGTTAGTTTTAAGTAATCGGGTGTGTTTTCAGCATCTCCACTATATTTTAGCCATCTTCCATAAGAATAGGACCAAATTAGTTTAGCTCCATAAGAGAAGTTGCCAATTCTATTACGATGTGTAAAGGTTAAATCAAAACCTTTGTAATCGATTTTATTAGCGTTAGCAGCAGAATAATAATAACCTCCCATAGATGGTGGATAAGAGCCTGATATAGAGGTGAGAATGTCATAAGCATATTTGTAAAAAACATCAAATTCCATACCCAATAAACCGTTCCATAGAGTGGCATCGAATCCAAGATTATAATTCATACATTGTGACCAAGTTAAATTTGGATTTCCTAAGATGGAAGCATATACCATACTTTGGCTAGCTCCTCCCAACATAACTGAGTTTTCTGAGGAGCTCATGGTATTTCTCCATTGAAAAGCACCAATGCCACTTGTTGCTGTTTTACCAACACTTGCTCTTAATTTCAATGAATTAACAAAAGATAGGTCAAACCATTCTTCATTATTCATTCTCCATCCTAAAGATAATCCAGGAAGAGTAACCCATCGTTTATTCATTCCTCCGAATAGGTAACTTCCATCATATCTTATAGAGGCTTCTACTAAATATTTATTATCGTAGTCATAGTTTAAACGACCAACGAAACCCGCTACACGTGAATGGCCACTATAACCACCGATGGTAGGCATTTTTTCTTGTCCATTACCTGTTTGGTTGGTAATTTGATTCAATTCATCGAGTTGAATAAAGTCTAAGCCTGTACCAGAGGCACTTAGTGAGTTGTTTCTGTATTCTCGTGTTTCTGCTAATCCCAATAGTTTGATGGTATGTTTTCCAATTACCGTATTGTAATTTACAGAAGCTTGTGTGGTTAATTGATAATTTTTTGAAGCACCTTCACTCAATGTGGTGTTGTTGCCTGAAGCATCATTGCCTAACCAATAGGTTAAATCGGTACTCGCTGCATTTGGCAAATTAGCAATCATTGTTTTATAAGGTATAGATAGCACTTTACCAAAATTAAAGTTAGCATCGTAAGAGCCTTGGAACTTAAAGCTTAAGCCCTCTAGCCAAGGTGCATCATATTTTAAACTAAAGTTGGTTTGAATAGCGGTTGTGCTTTGTTTGTTATAGCCCGATTCATTGATGGAAGCCAATGGAGATACAGGAGAGGAAGCTGTAGGGGTTGACACATTATATGTTCTTCCATCTTTTGTTATAGTAGTGGGCACATAAGGAAGCGCACGAATAATTTGTTGTGGTATATTATGCCAGTCATCAGGACTAGCAGAATAACGCGGTGCATCTACTTTACCAATTCTACCGGCAATACCTAATGTAAAGGTCCAATTATCCGCTAGTTTAGCATCAATATTTGAACGTATATTGATGCGCTCATAATTATAATTGTCAATATTACCTTTTTCATTTAAATAACCCAACGAGGTAAAGAAATGCATTTTTTCATTTCCTCCCGATGCGGATAGATTGTGGTGTTGTTTTGTTCCTGTTTCATAGAGTTCATCATACCAATTGGTGTTTCCCTATCCATTGGTACCATTTTTCATTTTGTTCACCATTTCGGCTGTAAAGACTTCACTATCTCCATCGAGCGTACGCGCCTTGTTATACCAGTGGGCATATCCAGGTCCATCTAGCCATTCTTGTCGACTTGCATTTTGACTGATACCTACGTTTCCTGTATAGGTGATTGTTGTTTTACTTGTTTTACCTTTTTTGGTTGTTACAATAAACGCACCGTTGGCATCTAATCCATATACCGCTACAGCAGATGCATCTTTTAATACAGAAACCGATTCAATCTCATTAGGGTCAATCTCATTAAAATCGGTTGCAGTGCGTCGGATACCATCAATAATATAAATAATACCACTTTGTCCACGTATTTTAAGTGAAGCTGCATCAGCACCCGGTTGTCCACTTGATTGAACTGCCGATATACCTGCTACACGCGAACCAATGATGTTACTTATACTCATGGTAGGTGCTTTTAAGATCTCTTTGTCAGAAACCATAGAAACAGCACCGGTTACACTTCCACGTTTTTGTGTGCCATAACCTACCACCACAACTTCGTCGAGTAAAGCGGCATCATCTTTTAGTGTAACGTTTATTTCTTTGTTAAAAGAAACTGTGATTTCTTGTGTTGTCATTCCCATGTAGGAAAAGATTAACACATCTTTTACTTTTGCTTTTAGTTCATACTTACCATCAAAGTTTGTGATGGTACCATAATTTGTACTCTTGAGTTGGACAGTGGCGCCTATAAGTGGATTACCACTTTCGTCACTGACGGTTCCCTTTACTACATTTTGTGCAAATCCCATAGCGGAACATAGCCAAAATACAACCAGAGAGGTCAATACTTGTTTTGTAAGTTTGAAATCTCTAGATTTCAAATTAGACTTTGTCATTAGATTTTTTTTAAGGTTAATAATTATTAGAGTTTAAAGTGTTCTTTATATCTTTCATAGAGGTGTCCTGCTTGTAGGTAAGCTGAGTTGGGACTCATAAAATGAGAGAACTCAAAGGTAATGGCATCCTCCATACCTGCTTTACGAGCTGCTTCTAGTTTTAAGAGTAATTTTTCCCATTTAATGGGTAAAAAACGAATGGGCATATCTCGATCGAATGATTCGATATTTGTCCAACATTTCATGCCATGTTGGTGTGCGATTTTTTTATTAACAACTAGATAATCATAGAGCTCATGATAGTCTACCTGTCCATCTTGAAAAGCTAATATATCTACCGCACCCTCTACATTACCTAAAATATCATCCCACTCTTTTTCATGTTCTTGTACAGAAAGTGCTTTGTCTCCTGCCATCACTTGGTCGGTTTTAACACCGTGGATATAGGGAGAGACTAGGGTGGTCAGATTGCCAGAGACTGCTTTAGCGTGTTTTCCTATTTTAGCATAGATCTTTGACATATTTTTGGTGCGTCTACTTATTTCTTGTGAAAGATACCAACCTTGAAAGGAGGTATGATGTCCATATTTTTCCCAGACTTCATCTATAAGCGCCATGTTTAAATCAATTTCTCTTTGAAATAATCCCTCTTGCCAATATTTACCAGAATCGTACATACCAAAAAAAGAAGGCCATATTGTATTTGTCTGCAAGTGACAGGAATAGTTCAACCAAATCAATAGGAGGATAGTAAACCTCTTCCTTTTCTAGTAGACATTTAAAATCGGAAGCAATCCATTTACCTAATCCAGAGCGAATCATAACGACGGTGTTTATACCCATCTCTTTCATGGATTTAAAATCGAGATCCCAATCTTTTGCTCCCCAATTTTGGTGTGGAATATCCCAACTTATTTCATCTAAGAAAGTGGCTCTAATTGGCATACCTTTCAGGATTCCCGGTGTATAAAAAGAGCGGTCACTTATTTTGGAAATAACTTCATTTTCTTTAGCTCTATCCGAGTTGACGAATCGAGGAATACCTAATAACTGGTTGACAGCCAGTAACGAGGAGGCAGCCAAGGTGCCTTTTAGAAATTTTCTTCTACTATTCATTATTGAATTAGAGTTTGATGTTTAGTATTGATTTATAAAGTCTCTAATATTTGCCAACATTGATATAAACCACGAGGAACATGGAAACAACCTTTCCATTTACCACCTTTAAGAGGTAAAAGAACTTCTCCACGACGGTTAAGATAGCCGTACCATTCTGCATGTTCTGTATCTTTGAAATGGGCCCAAACATAGGTGTGCACTTTTTCAAACCAGGCAAGGCACTCTTTATCTCCTGTTAATTGGTATCCTTTTAGGAGTGATATTAGTGTCTCAATGTGTACCCACCATAATTTTTGATCCCATTCTAGTTGTTGTGTTGGCTGGTTCTTTCTATCCATAAAGTAGAAGATGCCTTCATATTTTTTGTCCCAACCATAATTGACCATGGTTAATGTTATGTTTTTGGCTTTTTCAATGAGTTCTGGACGATTCAAACGTTTGCCTAAGTCCATGATAAACCACATTGCTTCTATCGCATGTCCTGGGTTAACTAATCGGCCATCGAAGGTGTCGGATAGTTCTCCATCGGTAGTTACATTTTCAATAATAATTCCTCCAAGTTCGGGGCTGTAAAAAACATCCATTACTTCGTGAATACACACCTCCATGGTTTCTTGTAGATACTCTTGGTCGAGTAAATGCTCCATCTCTAATGCTAAATTGCAAAGAATCATAGGCAAAGCAAAGTTCTTTAGATTGCGTGTGCCGGGATGGATTTTGTTCCATTTACCCTTGGTGTTATCTAGCTTGGAGAGAATTATATTAAAGGTCTTTTTTGCTATCTCAGCGTACTCTTGATTACCAGTAGCTAGACTTAATTGTGCAAAAGCCATGGTGGCAAAGGTGTAGGAGAAGATGTTGTAGGGCTCAACAAGAGGATTACCCGCTCTGTCTAATGAAAAATACCAGTTGTAATTTCCATCGTGTCCTTTTTCTTTTAAGAATTCACCACCTTGAATGGCACAATCGAGCCATTCTTGTTTCTTTTCAACTTTGTTATAAAGCATGGAAAAGAGCCATACTTCTCTACCTTGTAGCCAGATGAATTTATCTGTATCAAATACATTGCCTTCTCTGTCTAAACAAGTGAAATAACCTCCGAACTCCTTGTCTTGCGAAAAATTAAGCCAGAAAGGAAGTACCCTATCTAGTAACTCATTTTTGTATTGCTCGGTTAATTTTTTAAAATCCATCATATTTTTTTTCTATTTAGTCCAAAATTTTTCTATCTCTTCTAGAGATTTCCCCGTTGTTTCAGGTACCCATTTCCACATTATTAAGATGTAGGGGAGACACATAAATGCAAACAGAAGGAATGTTCCTGCTGGCGTTAGATTCTCCAGTAGCCAAGGGGTTAATTGTCCGATTAGATAGGTACCAATCCATAAAGAAAATCCAGCTAATGACATAGCCATGCCACGCACTTTGGTTGGAAACATCTCTGATAGCAATACCCATACTACCGCACAAATTGAGATAGCACAAGAAAAGATGTAGAATAAGAAGAATCCCAATAAATAGAGATTTGAAAATCCTGCTTCTTTTCCATAGGTAAAGAATAGTGCGATAAAAAGGAGAGAAAGAATCATGCCGGATACGCCATAATAAACCATCTTCTTACGTCCTACTTTGTCTATGATGAGTAAAGCTAAAATGGTGGTACCCATATTTACAGCTCCAATAAGTACTTGGTAAAATAAAGAATCGCCACCTGCTAATCCTGCTTGGTCAAAGATGGTTGGTCCGTAATACAATACTGCATTTACGCCCATGAATTGTCCTAAAATAGCGATACATACCCCTATCATTACAGCTTTAAAGATGCCAGGAGAGAGTAACACCTTCCATTCCGATTTTTCTCCAAATGGGTTATTTTTAGTGCTTTCTATTTGAAAATCTACTTCCTCTTCTGAGCGATAAATACGACTTAAGATGTTTTTAGCTTGTTCTGGTTTATCTTTCAGCATGAGCCATCGTGGACTCTCTGGTATAAAGAAGATGATGATGAAGAAGGTTATAGCTGGTAATGTTTCCATACCTAACATACCTCTCCATACTTCAGAGATAAAGATTTCATTGAGTAGGGTATTCCCAAAATCGCTATTGACTTCAGCAATATTGATTAATTGATAATTGGTTAAATAGGCGCCTAAGAAGCCTACTGTGATGGCTAATTGGTAGAGAGAAACAAGACGTCCTCTATAATTAGCAACAGCTAGCTCTGAGATGTAGAGTGGAGAGATAATAGAAACCATGCCGATACCCACACCGCCAATAATTCGATAAAGAACGAGTTGTGTAAAATCGTTAGAAAAAGAACATCCTATAGCGGAGGCAGAGAAAAGTATTGCGGATATAATCATGGTACGTTTTCTCCCAATCTTATCGCTAATAACGCCAGCACCAAGTACGCCACATATTGACCCGATAAGGGCACATCCAACGTACCATCCTTTTTGTAGGGTGTCTAATCCGAACTGTTGACTTACTTGTTCTATGGTACCCGATATGACTGCAGTATCATAGCCAAATAGAAAGCCACCTAGTGCAGCTACTATGGACAGAAAGGTAAGGTAACCTATATTTATAGTTGATTTCATATTTATTTTAAATTAAAATATTCCTTGTAGCGATTGTATAGGTGACCAGCTTGTAGGTATGCCGATTGTGGACTCATGAAATGAGAGAATTCAAAGGTGATGGCTTTGTCGTATCCAGCCCGTTGAGCGGCTTCTAGTTTCATACGTAGCTTGTCAAACTTGATGGGGAAGAATTTTATGGGCATATCTCTATCAAAAGATTCTGCATTGGTCCAACACTCCATGTTATGCTTTTGTGCCAATTTCTTATTCACCTCAAAGAATGCGTCCAATTCATTGTAATCAATTTGCCCATCTTGAAAAGCACAAGCATCTACCACATCTGATATGCCAGAGAATATTTCATTCCATTCTCGCTCGTGTTCTTGTACCGATACGGCTTGCGCTTTTTTAAGTGTGCTACTGTTTGCCATGACTGCTTTTTTTCCATCTATCCATGGCGATATAAAGGTTGGTAATCCTCCCGATACATCTTTGCATTGTTTTCCCATAGCGCGGAAAGCGTCAATTGCACCTTTTGTTTTGCGACTTATTTCGCCGCTGATATACCATCCGCCAAAGCTTTTATGTTTACTTCCATATTTCTCCCAGACCTCATCAATCACATATTTATTGTCCTCTATCTCCCAGGTTAAATCGCCAGTATCCCAATATCTACCGGAGTCGTATAAACCAAAATAGAAGGTCATGTTATATTTATCGGCTAAGCGCAAAAAAAGATCGAGTAGATCAACAGATGGTTGATAGCACCCTTTTTTTAGCAGATAGGTAGAAGGGTAGGTGATAAATTTTCTATAACCAGAACGGATCATGATGACTGTATCAATACCAATGGCTTTCATGTGTTGAAAATCTAGATCCCACTCTTTTTCTCCCCAGTTTTGATGTGGTATATCGTGGGAGATTTCATCTAAGAAAGTACCAGTAATTTTTAAGCCTTGTGCTTTCGGTACAATTAGTTTGCTGTTTATCTCGTCTGTTAAAAGAGCCGTGCTCTTTTCTTTTTCACTAGTAAAGCCCATCAAAGAGGGGGCAACGAGAGCTGAAGCGCTAATCATTGCTGATTTCTTCAAGAAATCTCTTCTGCTATTTTTCATAGTTACTATTTTGTCTATTATTTATGAATATATTCTCCAGTAATTGTTATCTCTTTTTTCTCGAAAGGGTGCAGCAGCTGGTCCATTAGAAGAGCCATTTGTCCCCTTTTTATTTTTTCTGTTGTATCAATCTTGCCCCATCCAAACCTTTTCCATAATTGTTCTGCTTGCTGCAGAGGGGAGGGGGATAAACGTATTTTTTCTGTTGCTGCACATTGTTGGATTAAGGATAATGCTTGTTCTATGGTAACTGCTTCTTTAGTAGATGGTAGACCTGCTATCATGGGGTATACTGTTTGTAAACCAGCGAGCTCATCTGCTAGTAAACAGGTGTCTGCTCGTAGCCATGTTTGATTAGCCCATTCCACATTTCTCCCAACACCTTTTAAGATGCCTGTAGCGCCTATTCTTTGTAACGGTTGAAAAAGTGGGTCTCCCACCGCAACATCTAGATAGGGAAGGAGATATCCTTTGGCGTTTAAGATGGCTTGTTGTACCTCTCTTACTTTTACATCTTCAATGGCCACTTTATTTTTTACTGCTAATGCTGCTAAAGCACCTGCTGCCTGTCCTATTTGGAGCACTACTGGTTGTAGTCGGGTGGTTCCATTAATAATATTTGAAACGGAGATTGATTTTTCTGCAACGATTAGACCTTTTGTCTTTTGAGGTATTAATGTGCCTAGGGGTAATCCGTAAGATGGGATGGGATGGAAATAGAGATCTGGCAACTCTTCGTAGCCATGGTAGCGTGTATGGTGATGATCTACTGGATAGTCGCCTACAGCTATGCTTGTTCGATACAAAGGATGTGCTTGTTGGTAGGGTTTTACTACATCATTAAGTGTGAATCGAACTTTACCATGAATTCTTCTGGATTCACGATGGTAGGGAATGAAAGGTAATAAATCTGCCGTAGGATATTCGTCGTCTGCAAGTCCTAGTGTATTATATCTCAATTCATGCTGAATAAAATAAACAAACCGAAGAGTGAACTGTTTTGCATAGGTTATTGCTTTTCCCCGTTCTTCTGGTGTCATCTCGATTAAGTTGACGTAGAAATCATTTCCTTCGATAGGCCAATTAATCATGTATTTATCCTGAGGTAATTTACCATAGGTAATCATCTTATCTTTTGACCAAACTCGATCGGGTTCTTTAGGAGTGATACATATTTTATTAGCACATGCACATGCAAATTCCTTAGGGTCGTAGCCCTCTGGCTCTTTTAAGGCTACTTTTTTGTGGTAATCTTTAAGAATAGCCACATATGTGAGGTCTTGAATAATTGTATTGGCTTTCTCTGGAGCAATATCTTCGTGGGTATCCTTTTTGCTCTCCATTCCAATATCGTATTTTACACCACATTTTTTTGCAATATCACCAAGTTCTGTTGCATCGATAAGTAGGGTGCCCTCTACGGTTATTCTTGTCTTATTTGCATTGGATAGGAGGATGGTCCATCCCTTATTTCTGTTGTATGCAAGTTGCTTTACCGCAGTTTCTCTCCAAACGGTTAATAAGTTTTCTTTTTGTGTAAAATCCGATAAGATTTTTTCTCCTACGGATGGCTCATACAAAACATGACTCACCCATCCTGTTTTTAAAGCATCTAATCCACCATAATAATTGGCTAGTGCTTCTCTGAATTCACCCCATATCCCCGCGGGTAAATTGTAGTTCCCATCTATCGCACTAACACCAGCTGCAGTAAGCATTCCACCTAGCCACGCTGTTTCTTCTATTAATAGGGTTTTACTTCCCATACGTGTAGCTTGTAGACTAGCTGCTACACCACTAGCTCCTCCGCCTATGATAATGACGTCGTACTTGTTCTTTTCATTTTGAAGGCTACAACCTATAAGGGTACAGCTTATAATAATGGATAAGATATATTTCATAGTGTATACGGTCTTTACATTATTAATATTTTAAAGTGTTAACGCTGTAAATGTACATATAATTATTAAATAGGCAATAGATAATAAAATTATTTATTAAGAAATATTGAAGAAAAGCTAGAATATTCACAATTAAAGCCCTAAAAAGAGTTTTTAAAATAAAAAACAGCATTAAATAAAGCTAGATTATTAAAGTTTAATCTTATATTTGTTTTTTACATCTAAAACAATCATTATGAACCATCATTTTCTGGAAGAGTTAGAAATAGGATCAAAAAATGCAATTATCAAAAAACGTATTGTTACACATTATATATATAATGGGAGTTCTACTATCACCGATCTATCTAAACAATTAGACCTTAGTGTTCCAACCGTAACAAAACTAGTAGGTGAGATGTGTGAAGATGGCTATACTGTTGATTATGGAAAACAGGTGACAAGTGGTGGTAGACATCCAAGTTTGTATGGACTGAATCCAGCCTCTGGTTTTTTTATTGGGGTTGATTTAAAATCTTCGGGTGTAAATATAGGCTTGATGAACTTTAAAGGTGACATGGTTGAATTGAAGATGAATTTACCCTATGTTTTTGACAACAGCTTTAAGGGTTTAGAAGAGTTATGCCAATTGGTTATTTCGTTTATAGAGAAACTAACGATTGAAAAAGAGAGAATCTTAAATATCAATTTTAATATATCTGGTAGAGTCAATCCAGAGTCTGGTTATAGTTATAGTCAATTTAACTTTGAAGAGCGTCCGCTTACCGAAGTGTTAGAGGAGCGTTTAGGTTATGGGGTTACCATAGACAATGATACCCGTGCAATGACCTATGGCGAATTTATGAGCGGCTGTGTAAAGGGCGAACGGAATATTATTTATGTAAATATAAGTTGGGGAATAGGAATTGGTATTATTATTGATGGTAAGGTATACAATGGAAAATCTGGTTTTGCAGGAGAGTTTGGACATATTCCTGCTTATGACAATGAGATTATTTGCCATTGCGGAAAGAAGGGCTGTTTAGAAACCGAAACATCTGGTTCTGCGTTACATCGTATTTTATTAGAGCGTGTGCGTAGTGGCGAACGTTCTATTGTTGCTACTCCAGAGACGAAAGCCAATGAATTAGACCTAGATGATATTATTACAGCAATAAGTAAAGAAGACCTATTATGTATTGAGATAGTAGAGGAGATAGGCCAAAAACTTGGCAAGCAGATTGCCGGACTAATTAATATTTTTAATCCTGAGCTGGTGATTATTGGGGGAACCTTATCGCTTACTGGCGATTATATAACACAACCTATTAAAACAGCTGTGCGTAAATATTCGTTGAATTTGGTCAATAAAGATTCTGTTATTATCACCTCAAAATTAAGAGAAAAAGCAGGCGCTGTTGGCGCTTGTATGTTGGCGCGTAGTCGCATGTTTGAAGATGCCTATGCCAAATAGACTAAAACAAGAACAACTACATAAAAAAAGCTTATCCTTTTCGGGTAAGCTCTTTTTTTTATGTAGCCGTATATTTATTTCTTATGTGGATAATCAATAGTATAATGAAGTCCTCTACTCTCTTTGCGTTCCATTGCTTGACGCATGATGAGATAGCCAACATTAACCATGTTACGCAATTCACAAATTTCTTTTGAGGCCGTAGAGCGTTTGAATAGTTCTTCCGTTTCTTCATATATAATATCTAAACGATCCCAAGCACGTTTCAATCGGAGGTCACTACGTACAATTCCTACATAGCTACTCATGATTTGTCCAATCTCTTTCATGCTCTGTGTGATAAGTACCATTTCTTCATTAGAGTGGGTTCCTTTGTCGTTCCATTCTGGCACATCATTGTTGAGTTGTAACGATGGGAGTGCATGGATACTATGTTTTGCTGCTGCATCTGCATATACCACAGCTTCAATAAGTGAATTAGAAGCTAAACGGTTTCCACCATGTAAGCCCGTGCACGAACATTCACCCACAGCATATAAGCGATTAATAGATGATCTAGCATCTAAATCAACCTTTATTCCTCCACATAGATAATGAGCTGCTGGAGCAACAGGGATATATTCTTTTGTGATGTCAATACCTAAGCTTAGGCATTTCTTGTAGATATTGGGAAAGTGTTTTTTTGTTTCTTCTGCCACTTTATGTGTTACATCAAGGCAGACAAAATCGTCTCCGCGTGTTTTCATTTCATTGTCGATGGCCCGTGCAACAATATCTCTAGGAGCTAGGGATAATCGTTTGTCGTACTTCTGCATAAACTCTTTCCCATCTTTTGTGCGTAGGATACCACCATATCCTCTCATTGCTTCGGTGATTAAGTAATTGGGTCTATCTCCTGGGTGATAGAGTGCTGTGGGATGGAATTGTACAAACTCCATATCTTTTACGGTGCCTTTGGCTCTATAAACCATGGCTATTCCATCTCCTGTTGCCACTAGCGGATTTGTTGTAGTGGTGTAAACGGTGCCTATACCTCCTGTAGCTACTAATGTAACTTTGGATAAGAAGGTGTCTACATTATTTGTTTTGATGTCTAATATATAGGCTCCATAACATTCGATGTCCGGTGTTTGACGCGTAACGTTAATTCCTAGATGATGTTGTGTTATAATCTCTATGGCAAAATGATTCTCAAAGATGGTGATATTTTCATGTTGTTTCAATGCTTCAATCAAACTATCTTGTATCTCTGCTCCCGTGTTGTCTTGGTGATGTAGAATTCTGAATTCAGAATGTCCCCCCTCTCGATGAAGGTCAAAGTCTCCTTTTTCATTTTTATCAAAGTTAACTCCCCAATTGATTAGCTCGTGTATCTGCTGCGGCGCTTCTCTTACTACTTTTTCTACTGCTTTTCGATCACTAATCCTATCACCTGCTATCATGGTGTCTTCAATATGTTTCTCGAAATTATCTACTAATGTATTGGTAACTGTTGCTACTCCTCCTTGAGCGTAAAAGGTATTAGCATCTTCCAATTCTGTTTTGCAAATAAGGGCAACTGTGCCTTTCTTTGCTACTTTCAGGGCGTAACTCATTCCGGCAATACCCGAACCAATTACTAAAAAGTCGTACTTTTTAATCATGACTAAAATATTTAGTAATTGCAAATTTACGAAATTTGTTTTTAAATACTCTTTTTGAGAATGATAATTCATATTTTTATTAACTTGCGGACAAATAAAATTTTATGAACAGAACGTTTGCATTGAAGATTCCTTGGACTTCTTATTTATTCTTATTTCTTTTGGGAGCTGCCACATTTGCCGCATTATGGATGAAACAGGGGCTTTTATCGCTGTTTTTTGGCGCCTTTGTATTGTTAATTGTGGAGCGTATTATCCACACGTCTTATACCATTTCTAGTGATGGATATCTATCCATCAAGCAGGGACGTTTTCAAACAAGTAAAAAGATATATATTGCAGATATAAGCTCAATCTCTTGTGAGACAAGAATGTCTGTTGGTAAATTTTATCTGATGAGGTATATTTTAATTGAATGTAAGAAAGATCATTTTGCGCTGATGCCAGTTAGAGAGGAGGATTTTCTTGCAACTCTTTTTAAATATAATGCGTCTATTTTTGTAGATTTTGATCTTAAACAAACTAAATAAGTAGTATGGAATACGATGTAGCAATTATTGGAGGTGGACCGGCAGGGTATTCTGCTGCTGAGTCGTTAATGAAAGCGGGTAAATCGGTGGTGCTTTTTGAGAAGGAGAATATGGGAGGTGTTTGTCTAAATGAGGGATGTATACCTACTAAAACATTACTCTTCTCTGCCAAACTATTAGAGGGTGCAAAGCTAAATTCAAAATATGGAATAGTGACCCCTGAGGTCTCTTTTGATTTCTCTAAGATAATGGGTAGAAAATCGAAGGTGGTCCGAAAGCTTGTACTCGGTATAAAGGCAAAACTAAAAAGCCCCTTGATTGAGATTGTTAACGGCGAGGCCACGATTTGTACGCCACATCTCATCACTTGTGATGAGCAAGCGTATCCTTGTAAATCGTTACTATTATGTATGGGCTCCTCTACTGCAATACCACCTATAGATGGACTAGACCAGGTTGACTATTGGACACATAAAGAGGCTTTATCCACAAAAGAGGTTCCGGCTTCTTTGCTAGTAATGGGTGGCGGAGTGATTGGTATGGAGCTTGCTGCTTTTTATAATGCCATGGGCACTGCTATAACTGTAGTAGAGATGCTGCCAGAGATTGTTACTGGTATGGATGCAGAACTATCTGCCTTATTGCGCGAGACCTATAGTAAGAAGGGTATCAAATTTTTACTCTCTACAAAAGTTACCAGTGTAAAATCAGTAGGAGAGAGTGTGGAAATAACCTGTCAAAATGAAGCGGGTGTGCATACTTTAGTAGCAGATAAGCTATTAGTGAGTACAGGTAGACGTGCTAACCACAGTGCGAGTGGCTTGTTATCCCTTCCTTTGGAGCGTACCGATAAAGATCACTTGGTAGTGGATAAACATATGGAAACCTCTATTAAAGGTGTATATGCCTGTGGCGATATAACGGGTCAATCTATGTTAGCACATACCGCTACTAGAGAGGCAGATGTTGCGGTGCATGCTATTCTTGGTATTCCAGATGAGATGAGCTATACAACTATTCCCGCAGTGGTTTATACCCATCCAGAGTTTTCTGCTGTGGGTGCTACCGAAGATTATCTTCTCCAAAATAACATCCCTTATAGATGTGTAAAGATACCGATGAGCTTCTCAGGAAGATTTGTGGTAGAAAACGAGGGCGCAAATGGTGTATGTAAGTTACTTATTGGTGAAGACACTGTTTTGTTAGGAGCTCACTTGTTAGGTGGTCCCTCTTCCGAGTTAATCAGTATTGCCGCCATGGTTATAGAGCAGCAGATGACATTGAGCGATTGGAAGCGAATGGTATTTCCTCATCCTAGTGTAAGTGAAATTTTTAAAGAAGCTATTAATACGATTAACTAAAAAAGATTTATGAAGCGTTTTTGTCTATTGTTTGTTTTGTTTTTGATGAGTCTATCTATCAGTTATGCGCAACAGCAGTCGGTAACTGCTCTCCGTCGGTTGTTGCTTGATTCTTTATTCGAGAAAAGTCAGGTTGCTATATCTATCTATGACATCACCTTAGATAAACCACTCTTCTCTTATCAATCTAAACAATTATATCGCCCCGCTTCAACGCAAAAGCTACTTACCTCTATTACAGCTTTAAATCAACTGGGTAGTCATCATTCCTTTTCTACAACGGTCTATTATACCGGAGAGCTTAAGCGAAATACCATTAAAGGCGATTTGTATGTGGTAGGCGGCTTCGATTCTGAATTTGATACCTCCTCCATGGACTCTCTGGTGCAAAAGATTGTTCGCTCGGGAGTTAAAGAGGTACAAGGAACGGTTTATGGAGATGTGTCCCTAACCGACTCGCTTTATTGGGGGCCAGGTTGGATTTGGGATGATACGCCGGGAGGTTTTCAGCCCTACATGTCTCCTTTATTAGTGGATAAAGGTTGTGCAAAATTAAAGATAATCCCGCAGAAGATGGGGGAGAAGCCATTGGTAACGATAGATCCCATTTCTACTTTCTATAGCTTGCGAAATGAGGCCGTTAGCAAATCGCATGGTAAACTCAAGGTCACACGCAACTGGTTAGCGGGAGGCAATGAATTAATTGTACGGGGAAATGCTACACATAGAACAACTCGGTTTGTTAATCTTTATAATTCTCAATCTTTTTTTATGCATCTGTTTATTGAAAAATTACAAAAATGGGGCATAAAAATTAATCCAGCAGCTTCCTCCAGTCGTTCTGAAAAGAGAAGTGGAATGGAGAGCTATCCCTCAACTATTTCTCCGTTGTATGCGTTTAAACAATGCCCCGTAGAGGAGAGTTGTCAACCTATTGCTTCTTTTTCTCATTCCTTAAAAGAGGTGCTGCATCAAGCTTTAAAAAATAGCGATAATCTTTCGGCAGAGGCTTTATTATGTCATCTTGGTGTCTCCGAGAAGGGAACTCGACATATTTCTCGTAAAGATGGTATCCAGGCTATCTTTCATCTCATGCAGCAGTTAGGCATGGATAAGAAAAATTATAAGATAGTAGATGGATGTGGCTTGTCTAACTACAACTATCTATCTACTGAGTTGCTGGTTAAATTCTTAAGATATGCCTATGCAAAGCCCTCCATTTTTGTACCGCTTTATCGTTCTCTTCCTATTGCAGGTGTGGATGGTACACTTAAATACCGTATGGGAAAAGGATATGCACACTGTAATGTACGTGCAAAAACGGGTACCATGACAGGTGTTAGTTCGTTGGCCGGTTATTTAAAAGATAGAAAAGGGCATACGATAGCTTTTGCTATAATGAATCAGAATATGCTTTCGGTTCAAAAGGTTAGAGCCTTTCAAGATAAGGTATGCGAAATCTTATGTGCAACCATCGATTGATAACTTTGTAAATAAACCCTAAACAAAACACCTCAAAAACCAAATAGATGGTTTTTGAGGTGTTTTTTATGTAAAGCTATTTTGAGTTGTTGGATACGTTTTCTATTTATAAGTACCCCAGTCTACTAGACGCATATCTCCTTTTTTAGCAAGTGTATCGTGCATGCCTAATGCTGCAGCCAGCGATTGTGGTGTTTGGCCCTTACCAGACAAACGGATATAATCTTTAAGAAGTCCTTTGTAATCGGGATGAACACAATTATCAATAATTGTTTTAGCACGTTGAGAAGGACTTTTACCACGTAAGTCGGCAATACCTTGCTCTGTTACAATAACATTTACCGAATGCTCACTGTGATCTTGGTGCGATACCATTGGAACAATAGCACTAATATTACCTCCTTTAGCTGTCGATGGACATGTAAAGATAGAGATATAAGAGCTACGTGTGAAATCGCCAGATCCACCAATACCATTCATCATTTTGGAACCACCGATATGTGTAGAGTTTACATTTCCATACATGTCTGCTTCTATTGCAGTATTCATGGAGATAACACCTAATCGACGAATCACTTCTGGGTTATTAGATATCTCCGAAGGACGTAAAACAAATTTATCTTTGAAGAAGTTCATATCACTGTAAATATCGCGTAGGCAGTCGTTTGTAACTGTTAAGGAACAAGCACTACCAAACTTGATACGACCCTCTCGCATTAAATCGATAACTGCATCTTGAATAACCTCTGTGTACATCTCAAATGGAGGGATGGTTTTATCTCTTCCAAGTGCCCCCAATACTGCATTCGCAATATTTCCAACACCCGATTGGATAGGTAAAAAAGAGGAAGGGATACATCCTGATTTGATATTTGCTACCAAGAAGTCGGCTACGTTTTGACCAATTTGGTCTGTAAGTGGGTCGGCAGAACTGAAGCCACGAGCTTCATCTGGTAAATCCACTTCAACGATACCTACAATTTTAGCAGGGTCTACTTGTACATATGATTTTCCTATGCGATCGCTAGGCTTGAAAATTGCAATTTCTCTACGGTTAGGGGGGTCAAGTGGTTCAAAAACATCGTGCATACCCATCATTGCCTTACTATGAAAACTATTGAGCTCAATAATAATACGATCGGCTAAACGAGCGATGGTTGGTGCAATGCCACCAGCTGCAGTAAGGTATATTTTTCCATCAGCTGTTACATCGCAAGCCTCTATGATTGCAGTGTCTACTTTGCCTAAAAAGCCATAACGAATCTCTTGTGCTACCTGTGAAAGATGAATATCGTTGTAGGCAATTTCCCCGTTGTTTACTGCTTTACGGAAATCGGAATTAGTGGTATAAGGTGCTCTATAACGGATAGCTTTAGCTCTACTTAATACGCCGTCGCAAGAATCACCTGTAGAGGCTCCTGTTAGGATATTAATTTGAAAAGGACGCCCTTGTGCGTGTTCATCTTCCGCTATTTTTGCAATCTCATTTGTCACCGCTTTTGCTGTTCCTGCAGGTGTAAAACCGCTAACTCCGATGGTATCACCATTCTTTACGAATTGAGCAGCCTCTTTTGCGGTAATAAATTTATAGTTCATTTTACTTGATTAGTTGGTTAATATTTTTTATTAATTATTTCAGTATAAATGATAGCCTTACGTAGCTCCTCTCTAGAAGCGAAAAAGGCTTTATGTGCTGAAGAAGCTGTGGGTAGGTTTTCTTTCTTGTTGCCAATCATCTTTTCCTCCTCTTCTTCTCTGTAATGTGTGTACTTTTTTGGTGTTTTAGATGGAATGATCTGTTCTAGTTGAACCGATTTTATCTCTTCGAAGAAATCACTCTTGTCCATTGTCGCTTGTCTCGATTTTTTGCCAGCAGCAGTTGCCTTTTCCTGCTCTTTTGTCTCTTTCTTTTTAAAAAAGAAGTTGAAGAGAAGTCCTATAACTGCAAGGATAATGTATTGATAATAGTCTTCCATATTTTGTTAAATAAGTTGCTCCAAAGATAGCTATAATATGTACATAACAATAATAAAATCTATTTTTTATATATAAAAATGGCTGAATTGTATTATGTATACCTTATATTTGCAGCATAAATAAATATGATTGAAATGAATAAAGAAGCAGGACTGGACTTTAAATCCACAACTGAAAGCAACAAGAAGTTGTTTATTGAAACGTATGGCTGTCAAATGAATGTGGCAGATAGTGAGGTAATAGCATCTGTAATGAAGATGGCAGGTTATGACATGTGTGATTCTTTAGACCAAGCAGATGCTGTGTTTTTGAATACCTGTTCCATTCGTGATAATGCAGAGCAAAAAATCTTTAATCGCTTAAAAACATTGCAAGTTTTACGAAAAAAGAATAAGCATCTCATTATTGGTGTGTTAGGCTGTATGGCTGAACGGGTAAAAGATGTCTTAATCCAAGAACACAACGTAAACTTAGTAGCAGGGCCAGATGCCTATCTATCGCTTCCTAATCTTATAGCAGCTGCTGAAGTAGGAGAAAAGGCCATAGATATTGAGCTCTCTACAGTAGAGACTTATCGAGATATTTTACCTTCTCGAATTTGTGGAACGAATGTATCTGGATTTGTTTCCATTATGCGTGGTTGTAATAACTTTTGCACCTATTGTATAGTCCCATATACCAGAGGAAGAGAGCGTAGTCGTGATGTAGAAAGCATCTTAAATGAGGCACGCGATTTAAAGAATAAGGGATTCAAGGAGATAACACTTTTGGGTCAGAATGTAAACTCCTATCACTTTGTGAGTGGGGAGAAGGATGTCAATTTTCCACAGTTATTGCGTTTAGTAGCACAGGAGTTTCCAACAATGCGTATTCGTTTTACAACGTCGCATCCTAAAGATATGAGTGATGAAACACTATACGTTATAGCCGAAGAGCCTAATGTATGTAAATATATCCATTTACCTGTGCAGAGTGGTAGTAGTCGTATTTTGAAACTAATGAATCGTAAATATGACCGCGAATGGTATCTTGATCGAGTAGCCGCTATCCGCAAAATTATTCCCGATTGTAGCTTGAGTACAGATATGTTCACGGGCTTTCATTCGGAGACAGAAGAGGATCATCAGATGACGCTTTCTTTGATGCGAGAGTGTGCATACGATGCAGCCTATATGTTTAAGTATTCTGAACGCCCAGGTACCTATGCGTATAAAAACTTAAAAGATGATATCGCTGAAGAGGTGAAAATTGCTCGTTTAAATGAAATGATTGCGCTACAAAATCAGTTATCTGCTAGTAGTAACGAACGTTGTATAGGTGAAACCTTTGAGGTCTTGATTGAGGGAACCTCAAAACGCTCTAAGCAACAATTTTATGGACGTACAGAACAGAACAAAGTGGTTGTTTTTGATAGAAAAAATTTCCACATTGGCGATTTTGTAATGGTGAAAATCCATTCCTCTTCCTCTGCTACTCTTATAGGAGAAGCCATTTAATTTGATTAACTGACTTAATTATTCCTGTTATGAAAAACACCCTTTTTGTCTGTTTATTAGTGACACTCTTTTTCTCTTGTCAACAAGAGGAAAAGAGTAACTATGCCTCTACTGTAAATCCATTCATAGGAACGGATTACACAGGAAATACCTATCCTGGGGCGCAAATGCCCTTTGGCATGGTTCAATTAAGTCCCGATAATGGTCTACCAGGATGGGACCGTATTGCCGGCTATTTCTATCTGGATAGCACTATTGCAGGATTTAGTCATACGCATCTCTCTGGAACGGGAGCGGGCGATTTATATGATATCTCCTTTATGCCTGTTGTGGACCCTATACAAAAAGCCGCTGCTCCATTAGGTATCCATTCTGCGTTCTCTCATTCGGATGAATATGCCGAGGCAGGATACTATCGTGTCCTTTTGTCCGATTATCAAATAAACTCGGATATATTCCGTGCGACCGCGTAAATGAGTCGGTGGCCAAAGCCTTGGCTTATGCCTATGACGATTGGTGTATCTCTATCTTTGCCGATTCGCTAGGCGAGATGGCCATTGGAAATAAATATTCACGATTCTCAAAAGCCTACGAGTTTTATTTTGATGAATCGGTTCGTTTCATGCGTGGATTAGATTCCAAAGGTAAGTGGAGAACACCCTTTAACCCCTCTTCATCGAATCATCGGAACGATGATTACTGTGAAGGAACAGCTTGGCAGTGGACATGGTTTGTTCCCCACGATATCGAGGGCTTAGTTAATCTGATGGGTGGCGAAGCTCCTTTTGCAGAAAAATTAGATTCGTTGTTTACCGCTAGTTCCAAATTAGAGGGCGCGGTTGTTTCTTCTGACATATCCGGTTTAATAGGACAATATGCACATGGTAATGAACCCAGTCACCATATTATTCACCTCTATAATTATGTGAATCAACCATCCAAAACACAAGCATTGATAGATAGTGTATTGGTTAGTCAATATACCGATCAACCCGATGGCTTGTCTGGCAACGAAGATTGCGGACAGATGTCGGCTTGGTATGTGTTAAATGCCATGGGCTTTTATCAAGTTTGTCCAGGTAAGCCTGTTTACTCCATTGGTAGACCACTGCATAAGCAGGCTAAAATACATTTGCCTAATGGACGTACGTTTACCATAAAAGCGATAAACAATTCAGAAACAAATAAGTATATTCAATCGGTCCAATTGAATGGGAAAGCGATTGTAACTCCCTTTTTTACACATCACGATCTTGAGAGAGGTGGTGTACTTGAAATTACAATGACTAATCATCCAACTTCGTGGGGGATAAAAAAGAACTAACTATGAAAAAGAAAAACCTTTTTGTATCACTGCTGTTGCTTATTTCTTATACTGCTTTTGCGCAGGTAGCAAAAACGCCAGTCGACTATGTGTCTCCATTAATGGGAACAGAATCTGTACCTGCTTTCTCCCATGGAAATACCTATCCAGCTGTTGCAGTGCCTTGGGGCATGAACTTTTGGAGTCCACAAACCGGAGAGAATCGTAGCGGATGGATGTATTCTTATGCTGATAAAGAAATTAGAGGTTTTAGACAAACCCATCAACCAAGTCCATGGATAAACGATTACGGCACCTTTTCTATAATGCCCCTTTCTGGCGATTTAAAAGTAGCAAGCAAAGAGCGTGGACAGCGTTTCTCTCATAGCAATGAAATCTCTACACCCTATTTTTATCAAGTAACGTTTGATAATGGTACATCAACCGCCATCACCTCTACTTCGCGTAGTGCTATTTTCTCTATAAAATATGCGCCTAATAAGAAACAATATCTTGTGTTAGATGCCTATAATGGTGGAAGTGCGGTGAAAATTGATGTAAAAAATCGTCGTATCACCGGTTATACAAAAAACAACAGTGGTGGTGTTCCTACTAACTTTGCCAACTATTTTGTGATGGAATTTGACCGTCCTATTCAGTTGTATGGCACCATGACAAATGGCGTAGTAACCCCTCAATCGCTCGAAGCTGAGCATAATACAACGGCAGCATATGTTGCTTTTGATGCAACGGAAGGTACCGATTTAACAGTACGTGTCTCCTCCTCTTTTATAAGTCCTGCACAAGCTTTACTCAATTTCAACACTGAGATAGCAAAGCCCTCTTTTGAGACGGTTAAGATGGCAGCGAAAGAGAAATGGAACGAAGATTTAGGTCGTATTCAAGTAGAGGGTGGCACAGAGGAGCAGATGCGTGTGTTCTACTCTTGTCTGTATCGTACGCTATTATTCCCTCGCGAATTTTATGAATTTGATGCTACTGGCAATCCTATTTACTATAGTCCATACGATGGAAAAATCCATGCTGGATATATGTATACCGATAATGGTTTTTGGGATACCTTCCGTGCAGTGCATCCCTTCTTTACCCTTGTTTATCCCGAGGTTAGTGCTCGCATCACTAAATCTTTAGTAAATGCGTATGAGGAGAGTGGCTTCTTGCCCGAGTGGTGTAGTCCTGGTCATCGTAACTGTATGATTGGTAACAACTCTATTTCTGTGTTAGCCGATGCTTGGTTAAAAGGTATTCATACCGTTGACCCTCAAAAAACACTAGAGGCAATGTTGCATCAAACACAAGCACAAGGTCATTTACCCTCTGTTGGTAGAAATGGTTTTGAACCCTATAACCGTTTAGGATATGTGCCCTATCCCGATTATTCTGAAGCAACTGCAAAAACATTGGAGTATGCTTATGACGATTGGTGCTTGGCCCGTTTTGCAGCATCCATTGGTAAACCAGAAATCGCAAAAAAATATTATGCCTCTTCTCTGAACTACAAAAATGTATTTGACAAGAAGGTTGGTTTTATGCGCGGTAAAACAAAAGAGGGCAAATGGATTGAGCCATTTGATCCAGCCGAGTGGGGTGGTCCCTTTACCGAGGGTAACTCTTGGCATTATACCTGGAGCGTATTCCACGATGTAGAGGGGTTAGCGCAACTGATGGGTGGCCATAAAGCGATGATCGACAAGCTAGATGCTATGTTTACCGCTTCTAGCGATTTCAACTATGGTACTTATGGCTATGTCATTCATGAAATGGCAGAGATGAAGGCACTTAACATGGGGCAATATGGACATGGTAATCAACCTATACAACATGCTATCTATCTATATAGCTATCTCGGTCAGCCTTGGAAAACACAATATCATGTTCGCCAAGTGTTAAACAAACTCTATAACTCTACATCAAAGGGTTATTGTGGCGATGAAGATAATGGACAAACCTCTGCATGGTTTGTACTCTCTTCCATGGGCTTTTATTCCGTTTGTCCTGGTACTTCGGAATATGTGATGGGTGCTCCTTTGTTTAAGAAAGTAACCATCCAATTGCCAAAAGGAAAGACCTTTGTTATCCATGCTCCTAAGAACTCAGATAAAAACGTATATATCCGTTCTGCTAAGCTAAACAAAAAATCCTTTACCAAGAATTATCTCACCTACAAGGAGTTAACACAGGGTGGTGTGCTCGATTTGAAGATGGACGATGTTCCTGCTAAGAAAAGAGGCATTTTATCCACCGATTTGCCCTATTCTTTCAGTACACAGAAGTAGAAAGAGTATATCTTCTAAAAAAAACAGGCATCCGAGTAAGTGATTTTACTCGGATGCCTGTTTTATATAATGAGAATAAATATTAACTAATTAAATAAATGTCTATGAAACGCAACTTAAGAAGGCCAATTAACCTATTGGTCTTATTCTTCTTGTTTGTGCTGAATCCTATGCAACAGCTGTCTGCGCAAATTACGCTCTCAGTAGGTAAGACTACGCTAGGTAAAGTTATTGAAACGGTGAAATCACAATCGAAGTATGAATTCTTCTTTAATGATAAGCTGTCGAATATGGAGATTGATGCTTTGAAAATAGAAGACGCATCTATTGATCAAGTATTAACTGCTCTATTAAAAGGGAAATCTATCTCTTATAAAGTAGAAGAAAACATCGTTTATCTTTCTGCTGGAAAAGAGGAGGATGTTACCACCATGATTTCTAAACAACAAAACATACGTAAGGTATCCGGTACCGTAGTAGATGAAACAGGTGAAGCACTGATTGGTGTGAATGTATCTGTTGAGGGTACTTCGCAAGGAACAATTACCGATTTTGATGGTAAATTTGTGTTAGATGTACCCGCAAAATCAAAAGTGTTATTCTCCTATATTGGCTATCGCCAAGTTGCAGTAATGCCAAAGGGTAGTACCCCTTTAGAGGTTACAATGGAAGAGGACACACAAGCTATTGATGAGGTTGTGGTTACCGCTTTAGGTATCAAACGCGAGAAGAAAATGTTGGGTTATTCTATCCAAGATTTAAAAGGAGATAAAATGAATAAAACAGGTGACCCTTCTGTAACGAGTATGTTGCAGGGTAAGGTGGCCGGTTTACAAATGAACACAGCCTCTACAGGTCTTGGTGGTTCTACTAAGATTACCCTTCGTGGTAACTCCTCGTTGACCGACAATAACCAACCACTATGGGTCATTGATGGTGTTCCTTTTAATGATAATAACAACTCCTCTGCAAGTACATGGGGTGGTGTTGACCGTGGTGGAGCTTCTGCCGATATCAACCCAGATGACATTGAGAGTATCTCTGTCTTAAAAGGACCAAATGCTGCGGCTTTGTATGGTTCTCGTGCGGGTAATGGTGTTATCTTGGTTACCACAAAACGTGGTGCTAAATCCGATGGTTTTGGTGTTACGTATAGCGGAAGCTGTACTTGGACAACAGTAGCAGAAACCCTAAACAGACAAACCAAATATGGTCAAGGTTCTAATGGTGTTTTTGACCCTACATCTTCCTCTAGTTTTGGTGCTGAGTTAGATGGTCATCCATATGTAAGCGATAACTATGGCACACAGACCTATTCCAATTATGGCAATCCATTGAAAGATTATTTCTCAACTGGTTTTTCGCAAACCCATAATCTATCTGTAGGAAATGTAACCGAAAAAGCAAACTATCGTGTCTCTTTTGGTACTACCCAAGCAGATGGTATGTTTAAGGATGAGAGCATGGAGAAAATGAACATTGACGTGAAAGCAGGAATGGAATTGAACAAATATTTTTCTGTAGATTCAAAAATCTCTTTGTCGCGTATGAAAGCAGAAAACAGACCTGTTTACGGACAATATGGTGAAGTATATCAACTCTTTTTCTTACCCAATAATATCAGTTTAAGCAGCATTCAAAAGTTTAAGAGTGATGATAAACGCCATATCTATTATACAGGACCCAATACCACACTATTGAATCCCTACTATTTGAATTATAGATATACCAATAGTGATGAACGTTGGAGAGCATTTGGTTACTATGCTGCTAAGTTTAACATCACCTCGTGGTTACATGCTTCTGCCAAATACTCATTTGATTATTATAACACAAGCATTGAAGACAAAGACTTAACCAATGGTTGTACCGATGCGCAAGAAAAAGAATCGTATCGTTCACAAGAGAATAGCTTTTATGAACATAACATTGAGTTTATGGTGATAGGAGAGAATCAATTGAGTGATCGTCTTCGTTTGGGCTATACGCTTGGTAGCAATATGATGTACCAAAAGATAAAAGGTATTGGTGCTAACTCATCGTTGATGAACACCCCTGGTTATTGGTATCACAACTCCGCACAAGGCTTTAATAGCGGTGTGCAGATGTCTCCTAGCGAGCGTAGAACCAATTCTATTTTCGGAACCATGCAATTAGCTTGGAATGAGTACTTAGCTTTAGATTTAACCGCTCGTAACGACTGGTCCTCTACGCTTCCTACTGATAATAATTCCTATTTTTACCCATCAGCTAACTTAAGTTTTGTGATGACCGACTTCATGGACAAAATGAATTGGACAAAACCATCATGGTTAACTTTTGCAAAGATGCGTTTATCTATTGCACAAGTAGGTAAAGATACCGATCCATACCAATTGCAGAACTACTTAAATTGGGAACAAACAGAAAGTGGACCCTCTTCCAAAAATCCATCTACAAAGGCAAATAGCGAGTTGAAACCTGAGATCTCTACCGCTTATGAAGGTGGTTTAGATATGAAGTTCTTCAACAATCGTTTAGGATTTGATTTCACCTACTACTACTCGTTGACTAAGAATCAGATTATGGCAGTACCTATGTCTCTATCTTCAGGTTTTGACAACAAATGGATTAATGCTGGTGAAATTGTAAATAAAGGTCTAGAGTTGATGGTTTATACCACACCTATTAAGACAAAAGATTTTACGTTTAACTTGGATGTCAATTTTGCAAAGAATACTACAACCGTGAAAAAATTGACCGATGGTAGTAAATATATGAGCTTTAGTGGCGGTGCACAAGATATGATGGTAGATGTTGGTGCTTCTGAAGGTGGAAAACTAGGTGATATTTATCCTATTAAAACCGCTAAAAAAGATGCCAATGGAAATGTAGTAACACGTAATGGCCTTCCTTTAGATGCTGGAGAACGTTCTAAAACACCAATCGGTAATATTCAACCCGATTTATTAATGTCGGTTACCCCATCTTTTACCTATAAAGGCTTTACACTATCTGCTTTGTTTGATATGAAATTTGGTGGTGATATTGTTTCTATTTCTGAAGCTATTGCAACAGGTTATGGTACAGCAAAACGTACAGAGAATCGCGAAGATATGATTGTAAAGGGTGTCAATGAAGATGGAACTCCTAACACAACGCCTATCTCTGCTGAACTATTCTACTCTACCATTGGTTCTAACCAAGGATATGCAGAGTATTTTATGTACGATGCTTCTTTCATTAAACTAAAAGAATTATCGCTTTCTTACTCTTTCCCTCGTGCACTATTGAAGAAAACACCTTTTAGTTCATTCCGTGTTTCTGTAGTAGGACGTAACTTAGTTTATTTAGTGAAACATACACCAGGAACAAGTCCAGAGGGTGGATATAACACCTCTATGTTCTCGCAAGCAATTGATTTTACATCAGTTCCTTATTCCAGAACCTTTGGCTTTTCAGTTAACGCAAGCTTTTAATCAATCTAGATATGAAAACAATTAATAAAATAGCAAATAAATTACTAATGGTATGCTGCTTGGGTATGGTTACTTTGCCATACGCTTGTACAGATGGGTTTGAGGATTTAAACAAATTTCCTTATGCACCTCCATACGAGCCATCGGGTAATGTCGATCCCGATCCAACACCCGATCCTTTTTCGGAAATTAATTTTGCACCCTCTGTTACAGCGGAGGAATTAGCCGATTTAGAGGGCAAACAAGCGGAGATTGGTTCTACCTTTAAAACCTTTACGTACGAGGGACTAGCCAATGATTATCAACGTACCACCAATTTAACACACGATATTTACGCGGGTTATTTTTGGACAAACAAAAAAGAGTTCTTAGTAAGTTCTCCTAATTATGTCTATTCAGAAGGATGGTCTTCACTTCGTTGGAGCCACTTCTATAAAGAACGTACCACCGAGTATCAATCTTTAGCACGTACCTTTAGATATGTAGACTATGCTAAATATAAAAATGCGTTCTATATTACACGTATCTATTATGCTTATTTAGCAGCAACGATGAGTGATACGTATGGCGACCTTCCTTTTAAGGATCTAGTTAAAGGACTTCCTGCTGCAGAGAAATCGGTATACGATTCACAAGAGAAAGTATACGACTTAGTGTTTAAGGTGTTAGCACAAGCTACGGATAGCATTAAACCTGGTCAATGTGAATTTGTGTTCGACGCTGCAGATGATAAATGTTTTGGTGGAGATGAAGCTAAATGGATGCGTTTTGCTAATTCACTTCGCTTAAACTTAGCACTTCGTATTTCTAATGCCGATCCTGCTCGTGCTAAATTAGAGGGTGAAGCTGCTATGGCACAACCTGCTGGTTTGATGAGCTCCACTGCAGATAGAATGAAAACAGTGCCTAGATATGCACCTGTTGAAATGGGTGGTGAGAATGCTGGTGGCGAAGAAAATGAAATAGCCAATTGTAGTTTCCGCTATGTGGATGCTGTGATGTCTAAAGACTTAGAAAATGCATATAGAGGTCAAAGTGCTGCATTAGACCCACGTTGTACAGTTTGTTGGTTCAAACCATCTCCTATGGATATGTTACTACTAGGAAACGAGAATCGTAGAACGGAATATACCGGTTGTCCTATTGGTAGTAATGACATCAATCACACCTCAGAGAAATATTCTGTTTTGAAGGTTAACTCTTGGGAAGATAAAACAGTACTTCGCGATGATTATTGGTTTGGTTACAGTCGCGAGTTCTACTGGTTTGGTTATGCACAATCTAAGTTCTGTGAAGCAGAAGCAGCACTTAGAGGTTGGGCTGGTGCTAATGGCACACCACAGAGTCTATTTGAAGAGGGCATTCGTGCTTCTATATCGGGATACTATCATATGTCGTCTAGTGTAGCAGATGCTTATATCTCTGGCTTAAAGATTTATAGTGGCGAGATAGACAATCCATTTGAAACGGGTGATAAAGAGGGTATGTTAGAGCAAATCATTACACAGAAATGGTTAGCATCTTTCCCTAATGGTAACGAAGGATGGGCCGATTTTAGAAGAACCGATTATCCTCGTTTATTGAATGTGTTAGATAACCGCGATGCCAATATCCCTATGGGAAAATTTATCAAACGTATCAACTATCCTTATAGTGAGATGGACAACAATAGCGAGAATGTGCCAAATATTAATCAAGGTACACGTGTTTGGTGGGATGTGCAAGACACCAACAATGCTGCTGGAGAACGCAATACACCTAATAACTTTCGATAAGAAAGAGGCGTTTATCCTATTATAAAAACAGGGGCTGTCTAAGTAATTAGACAGCCCCTTTTATGAAATTACGTTTTGCCCTATGGAATAATGCGGCGTGCAAATTTAAAATGTTTTTTGTAATAGGTATCCGTGGGATATCTGTTTATCTTAACCCCTTTAAGTGAAGCATGGATAAATTCAAACGATTGTTTGTTGGCACTAATTACGAGCCCCACATGTCCCACTCTGTTTCCTGTCTTCCGTCCGGTAAAGAAAACTAAATCGCCTTTCTTAATCTTTTTTGTTGCAACTTTTTTGCCCTTTGTTGCTTGTCCCCTTGAGTAACCGGGTAGTGTATACCCTATATGCTTAAAAACAAAACGGGTAAAACCTGAACAATCAAAGTTCTTAGGTCCCTTTCCTGCATATTTATAGGGCACCCCTTTATAGCGTTTAGCATACTTAATGAGGGCATTTATCTGCTTCTTCTTTCCCCGCTTGCTTTGTTGCACATCCTGTTGCTTTGGTAGATCAACAACCGATTGTGTGGTAGAGCAGCTCGTTAGTAAAAGTGTCAATAGGGTGACACCAAAAAGTAGCTGTTTTATTTTCATCATAAGGTTCTTTTCTACAAAAAAACGAATAAAAAGGTTGATTTCCAAAATAATAACTCTTTATTCGCCCCTTAATGGTTAATAGAAGTAACACAACTTCATTTTTTCTGAATATACACAGTGGAATGCATAAAATATTTATCTTTGTCTAGCTAATTCAAACTCTATGTACATGAAAAGAATAATCCCTCTTCTTCTCTGCTTGTTTCTATTTGTTTTTGTGTCAACAAGTGCTGCACAGCAAATTGTTCCTAATCTATATCAACAAGTAGTATCGCTTTTTAAAGATAAAGCCTATAGCTCCGCACTGACCCTGTTAGATAGTAATGACCACGCCTCGCTTGCAGAACATGCACAAGAGGTACAATATATGCGTGCTACTATCTCTTACGAGCTAAACCAGCCCGATGCCATCCAACGGTTGACAGCCTACTTGTCGGATTACCCCGACACACCCTATCGTAATACAATCAATGCGAGGATAGGATCGGCCTATTTTTTTCAGAAAAAATATGAAGCGAGTAGCTCTTTTTTGCAACGCTGTGAGCTGGATGAGCTCCCTACTGCCGAATGCTCCGATTGTACCTATCGTTTGGCCTATGGTTTGATGCAGCGTCAACAATATGTTGCTGCTACTATCTGGTGGAAAACCCTGCGTGCCACCTCTCTACGCTATGTAGACCAAGCTAACTATCAGCTAGCTTTTATTGCCTATCAACAGCAACATTATGCAGAAGCATTAACCGCCTTCTTACCCCTTCAGCATATACCTGCCTATCAAGCTATCGTTCCCTATTATATAGCAGCCATCTACTATGCACAAAAAAACTATTCGCAGGTTGTATCGGTGGCTACTCCCTATTTAAAATCGTTTGCTACCGATACCCATGCGGTAGAGATGCAACGTTTATTGGGTGGGGCCTATTTCTTTTTAGAACAGTATAACGAGGCAATACCCCTACTTTCTGCTTTTGCTACCAAAGGCAAACAGCAGATTAGAGAGGTCTATTATCAATTGGGACTCTCCTATTATCGCACGGAGCAGTATCCATCCGCCATCCAATCCTTCCAAAAGGTATGTGGTCAACAAGATGCTATGGCACAAAATGCCTATTTGCATAGCGGCTTTTCTTTTCTACGTCTGGAACAACAAGATAAAGCGCGTATTGTTTTTGAACAGGCCGCTCTAATGAATAATGACCCAGCAGTAACCGAACAAGCTGCCTATAATTATGCCTTAAGTCTGCATGCTACCTCTTATTCCGCTTTTGGAGAGTCCGTAACAGCCTTCGAGAATTTTATAAATCGCTATCCACAATCTAAGTATGTCACCACTGTAAGCGACTATCTAGTCGAGGTATATATGACCACCAAGAGCTATGCTACTTCGCTGGCTTCTATTAATAAGATTGCTTATCCCAATGCCAAAATTCTAACGGCTAAACAACATATCCTATATGAATTGGGTGTAGAGGCTTTTGCCAATGCTGCTTATGCAAAAGCGATTAACTATTTTGACCAATCTTTGCAAGTAGGACCCTATAGCACTAGCATCAGAGCCAATGCGTATTATTGGAAGGGGGAGAGTAGCTATCGATTGAACGATAAAGTGCAAGCAGCTCGCTATTTTACCACCTACCTCTCTCTCGCTGTTCACCCCGCAAGTGATATGTATGCTTTGGCACAATACGCACTCGGCTATATCCATTTCGGAGATAAGGAGTATGAAGAAGCTGCCGATCGTTTTTTACTGGCCACCTCTAGTACGGCGTTAGCACCCAATGTTACGGCCGATGTTTACAACCGTTTGGGTGATTGTGCGTTCCAACGTAAACAGTTTTCAGATGCACAAAGTTATTATGCTCTAGCACAGGAAAAAGATACTACCATGGCCGACTATTCCCTCTATCAAGAGGCTTTGGTGGTGGGGCGTCAACACGATTACTTAGGAAAAATTCATTTCTTAAAGAAACTCATTGAGTCTTATCCGCATTCCAATTATGTGGAGACCGCCTATTATGAATGTGGTCGCTCCTATGTGCAATTAAAAGATAACCGTAGAGCCATTCAACAATTCTTGCAAGTGGTAGAGCGTTTCCCCGACCGACCATTGGCTCGAAAATCGGCCAATGAGATTGGCTTGTTATACTACCAAGATAATGCATACAACAAAGCCATTGAGGCTTATAAACTGGTTGTAAGGAACTATCCCGAGAGTGAAGAAGCTACTCTTGCTTTAAAAGATTTACAGTCTATCTATATCGATACCAATAATATTGATGCTTATGCCGCTTATGTAAACACCTTGAACACTGGCGTTAAGGTGGGTACCAGTCAACGCGACTCGCTGACCTATATTGCTGCGGAGAAGATCTATCTACGTGGCGAGAAACGACAGGCTGTTACTAGTTTCCAGCGCTATCTAAAGGAGTTCCCACAGGGAAAATACACCCTAAATGCACATTATTATATTGGTGTGTTTGCCTATCGTGAACGTCATTTAGAGGGTGCTCTTGCCCATTTTAAACCGATATTAGCCTATCCAGATAATGCCTTCTCAGAATCCACCATGGTGTATGCTTCCGAAATTTATTATGGTCAACGCGAATACCAAGAGGCCTATAAAGTCTATCAGTTACTTAAAACCAAGTCGACTACGAGAGAACATCGTGTAATGGCAAAACTCGGTATGTTCCGTTGTGTTTATATGCTGCGCCAACATGCCAAGGTTATTACCGCTGCAGCACAACTCTTGGCGGAAAAGAAACTGACGCAAGAGGAGGAAAACGAGGCGCGATACGGACGTGCCAAATCGTATCTACAACTTAAAGATATAGAGGGCGCTTTACCCGATTTAAAAATACTCTCCAAAGACCCACGCAATCGCTATGGTGCGGAGGCTAAATACCTATTAGCCGACTGCTATTTCACGCAAAAGAGATATGAAACAGCTGAGAAAGAGATTTTAAATTACATCGAGCAAAGTACACCTCATGCCTACTGGTTGGCTAAAAGCTTTCTCCTGTTGTCCGACGTATATGTGCAGATGGACCGTCCTTTAGAGGCGCAGCAGTATCTATTATCTTTGCAGCAAAACTACAAAGGCAAAGATGAGATAGCCGATAAAATTACCGAACGTTTAGACCAATTAAATAAGCAAAAGAAAAAGAATTAGTATATGAAACCATTTATATTTTCACGTCTTTCCCTTTATCTACTGTTTCTCTTTGGAGCCACGTTTGTAGCAAAAGCACAGACACAACGCTCCGACTCCACCCTGCACCAAAGTATGGTGGTGGAACAAGATTATCAATCCGAAATTTCGGATGCTGCTAAGCTAAATGCTTTACCTAAACCGATACCCGTTACTATACAGAAGCAACGCATACGCTATATCTTTAGCTCTACGCTACCCTCTCAATGGGAAGCAGCACCGCTTTTGTCCTCCTATAAAAACCCCATCTCGATGGAGAAAAGCTTGAAGAACTATTTAAGACTGGGTTATGGTGGCATGGGTAGAGTAGATGGAGCACTCTTTCTTAAAGGAGCTCTATCGCCTGATTCAGAGATCAGCTTAACGGCCACCTTAGCGGGGATAGATGGCTCTTTTGAACAGGAAGAGGGTAGCGCATACGATATGCATTATTACCGCACACGTGTAGGATTAGATTATTTGAAACATGCTGCAACGTTAGATTGGGGCATGGATGCATGGATTGGAGTAGACAACTACACCTTTGCTTACGATGGGGCGGCTGCTAATTTAGCGCTCACCACACAATCTACGCCACAGGTAACACTGCACTCTTTTGTGCGTTCACAGAGGGAGCAGGTAAAGCTAAAAGCGGGTATCAGCTATTCCTATTTTGGGATAGACGATTTGCCTGCGCTCGCGTTAAAGGGCTATAAAGAGCAACAATTAACCTTTGATGGAGAGATGGAAAGTTCTTTCTCTGCCACTCATAAGGTAGGGGTAAGGGTTAAAGCAAACAGAACCTTCTACTCTATTGCACAAGCAGAAGCACACACCTATCTCTCGGTTTCTCCCTACTATTCTTTTGCCAAAGAGAAATGGGACATTCGTTTGGGGATTAATGTGGCCCTTCAAAACGCCGATAAGGTACGCTATCATGTGGCACCCAATCTGTATCTCGCCTATCACTGGATGGATACTGGCCTTCTTTATCTCTCGGCAACAGGTGATGTTCAGTTAACCGACCGTCGCTATTTGCAAACGCGCTATCCCTATTTGAGCACCGAGCAAATTAGTAATAAATCATCGTTTCAACCCCTAGACCTTCAATTAGGTGTTCGTGCCTTTTTTTCCGGCTTCTGGGGCAATCTATATGGTGGCTATGAATATATAATAAACGATATCTATTTGCCCGTTACCACGGCCACTCTACAAACGATAGAACAGCACGATACCAAAAGAACCGTGTTTGGTGCTGCTTTAAAATATCAGATGAAAGATAGAATCAGCTGCGAGCTATCGGCAAAGGTATATGGATGGAGCACTCCCCTTCCTGCAGCCTATTATCTGCTTAAAGCCTCTTCTCAGCTCAAAGCCACTCTTACCTATCGGCCGGTACAACCTCTTGAGCTATCCGCTGTTTATACCTACACCGGAAGAGAAAAAACAGCCCACTTTATTGACGATTTCTCTTGCTTCAATGTAAAAGCGGTCTATTCTATTCATCCTAAGTTTTCTATTTATGCCGATGTAAACAATTTATTGAATGAAAAATCGTATGCTTTTCCAAATTATCCCATGCCCACCTTTTCTATCTTAGGGGGTATTCGTGTTGTTTTTTAGAAAAGCTGGTGAATGTTTATTCACTAATTTCTGGTATAAGTACTTGATTTCTTTCTTTTTACTATGATTTTATTAAAAAAAGGTTGATTTTTACTTTATTATAAGGAGAGACAATAAGTTTTTTCTACTTTTGCGAATGTAAAAAATAAAGTGATGCACAAGAACCTTGTTATAGTAGAGTCACCTGCAAAGGCGAAGACAATAGAAAAATTTCTAGGGAATGATTATAAAGTACTGTCTAGTTATGGACATATACGCGATTTAAAGAAGAATGATTTTTCAATCGATTTAGAGCATAACTTTGCTCCAAATTATGAAGTCCCTATAGATAAAAGAAAGTTAGTAAACGAGTTAAAAGAGGAGGCTAGTTCATCAGAAACAGTGTGGCTAGCATCCGATGAGGACCGTGAGGGGGAGGCCATTGCTTGGCATTTAGCCGAAGTATTAGAGCTCGATCCTCTATCCACAAACCGTATTGTTTTTCATGAGATTACAAAATCTGCTATTTTAGGCGCACTTAAGTCGCCACGACATATTAATATAGATGTGGTCAATGCGCAACAAGCTCGTCGCGTGTTAGATCGTATTGTTGGTTTTCAGGTCTCTCCTGTTTTATGGAGAAAAGTGAAACCCTCTCTTTCTGCCGGACGTGTACAGTCAGTCGCTGTTCGCCTTATCGTAGAGCAAGAGCGTGAGATACAACGATTTAAACCCGTTGCCTCCTATCGCGTGATAGCGGTATTCCCTATCCCTACATCTGGTGGCAAGAGCACCTTGATGAAAGCGGAACTCTCTCGACGTATCCCATCGAAACAGGAAGCTATGGAATTTTTAGAACGCTGCAAGCATGCCGATTTTAAGATCGACTCCATTGTTACGCGCCCTAGTAAAAAATCGCCTGCTGCTCCCTTTACTACCTCTACACTGCAACAAGAGGCAGCTCGTAAGCTCGGTTACCCTGTAAGTTTAACGATGCGTGTTGCACAGAAATTATATGAGTCGGGTTTCATTACCTATATGCGTACCGACTCGCTTAACTTATCCCAATTGGCGCTCGATTCTAGTAAACAAGCCATCACCGAGATGATGGGTGCAAATTACGTTAAGAATCGTCATTATGCTACCCATACAAAAGGTGCACAAGAGGCACATGAGGCTATTCGCCCAACCGATATGGAGCGTAGAGTAGCTAGTGGTAGTGCACAAGAGATGAGTCTTTATGAGCTTATCTGGAAGCGTACATTAGCTTCTCAGATGGCCGATGCACAATTAGAAAAAACAACCGCTTCGATCGCTGTTAGTGGCGAGAAAGATCACTTTGTCTCTACGGGTGAGGTCATCAAATTTGATGGTTTCTTACGTGTTTATAAAGAATCGTTCGACGACGAAGTGGAGGTAGATAATGGTATGAAACTCTTACCTCCCTTATCAGAGGGACAGGTGTTAAACCTATCCACCATGGAAGCAACGGAGCGTTTCACACAGCGTCCTGCGCGTTTCACAGAGGCTAGTTTAGTACGTAAGTTAGAGGAGTTAGGTATTGGACGTCCATCTACCTATGCACCTACTATCTCTACTATCCAACATCGTGAATATGTGGAGAAAAAGAATATGGAGGGTAAGGATAGAGACTTCAATATCTTAACACTAGAGAATGGTAAGATATCGGATACAGTGGCCACCGAGGTGGTAGGTACCGAGAAGATGAAACTTTTCCCAACCGATATAGGTATTGTAGTAACCGATTTCTTGTTGGAATATATTCCCAATATCATGAACTACAACTTTACGGCCAACATTGAGAAGAAATTTGATGAGATCTCTATGGGAAACATCGAGTGGCAGAAAATGATTGGCGATTTTTATACCGATTTCCATCCACAAGTAGAGAAGGCCACCGAATTAAAAACCGAACGCAAAGTAGGCGAACGTTTATTGGGTGTTGACCCTGTTACAGGAAAGAATATATCGGTTAAGATTGCTCGATATGGTGCCGTAGCACAATTAGGGGATAGAGACGAAGAGGAGAAACCACTCTACTCTAGATTGTCTAATGGACTATCTATAGAGACTATCACCTTAGAAGAGGCTTTAGAACTTTTCAAATTGCCTCGCACAGTGGGTAGCTTTGAAGATGCGGAACTGGTGATTGCTACCGGACGTTTTGGTCCATATGTACGACACGATGGTAAGTTCTATTCCATCAAAGATATTGACCCCTTAAAGATTACCGCAGAAGAGGCTATTGCTATTATTCAAGAAAAGCGCGAGATAGAAGCGAAGAAAGAGATTCAAACCTTCGATGGAGAAGATCCTATTCGTGTTTTAAATGGTCGTTATGGCCCCTATATCTCTTACAAGAAAACCAACTATCGTATTGCTAAGAGCGTTGATCCTGCTACGTTAACGCTAGAGGATTGCCAGAAGCTGATAGAGGAGCAAGATAAACAGCCTAAGAAGTCGCGTAGAGGCGGTGTAAAGAAGACAGCTGCTAAACCTAGTGCCAAGAGTGCTGCAAAAAAAGCAACGGTTAAGAAAGCCTCTGCTGATAAGAAGGCCACAGCTGCCAAAAAGGCTGCTACTAAAAAAACAACCAAGCTAGCCGCTAAAAAAGCAGCAGCAAAGAAAACCACTGCAAAGAAAGCAGCGGCTACGAAAGAGGCTACTGAAAAATAAGACGCTGCAGGAAAGCGAAGAAGTATAAAATGCCCCCTCCATAAGTTATGGAAGGGGCATTTTTTGTGGGCTATACTACCGCTGTCGACAGGCTTAAAAGCCATTCAATGGCATAAGAACCGTTGGTATGAGTAAGAGGAATCCCAATACGATAAGCAATAGCATAAACTTCCAGATCCATTTAAACCATTTATCGTAGGGTATGCGTGCTATGCCTAGTACGGCAATCAATATGCCTGAGGTAGGAGTAATCATATTTGTAAACCCATCGCCAAACTGAAAAGCCATAACAGTGGTTTGTTTAGAGAGTCCAATGAGGTCGGAAAAGGGGGCCATAATAGGCATGGTAAGTGCAGCTTTGGCACTACCAGAGGGTATAATAAGGTTGATTAAGTTTTGTATAGCGTACATCACTCCCACCGTTGCTATGTTGCCCATATCTGTCATCCCTTCTGCCATTGTATGTAAAATGGTGTCAATAACCCTACTATCTTTTAAGATAACAATAATTCCGCCTGCCAAACCAACCACCATGGCTGCCGACAAGATATCTTTGCTACCCTCCATAAAGAGGCGTACTAAATCGTTGGGACTTTTATCATTGGCTATACCCGCAGCTAGTCCTAATGCAAAAAAGAGAGCTGCTATCTCCATGATATACCAACCATAGCCCATTACTCCCACAATAAGAAAGAAGATGGTAAAGAAGAGTAGGTTTAGAATGTAGATATGTACCGATTTTTTCAGGGAAAAGTAGGAGGTAATCAGAAAGAGTGCGGAAAGGATGGGTAGAATAGGGAGATGCTCTATTTGGGCATTTCCTATGGTTAGTGTAGTTTGTGGATAGGAGAAGCAGAACAGAGCCAATATAACGCCGATGGTGGCGAAACTATACCAGGCCGCTTTTGGTGTATAAAATTTGATTTCTATGGCAGACTCTGTATGCCGCTTACGCCAATACTCATCTTCCTCATAAACAGGCGAGATCTTGGGGTTGCGCTTTATGCGGTTAGCATAGCGGAGGATATAGGTAAACCCAAAGGCGTTGATAATAAGCCAACAGAATAGTCGGTACTCAATACCCGAGAACAGTGGCAGTCCTGCTAATCCTTGTGCAATACCGATGGTAAATGGGTTTAAGATGGCACCTGCAAAGCCCAATCCTGCTGCCACAAAAACCATACAAACACCTGTGATGGAGTCGTATCCCATGGTAATGGCCATGGGTACCAATATAATGACAAAGGCAATGGTCTCTTCGCTCATCCCAAAGACGGCTCCAAAGATACTAAAAAGGAGCATGATGGCGGTTATGATAAAATTGTTGACCCCTACTTTTCGAATAAAAGGATTTGCTTCCATTCGCTTCGCTTTTTTTAGAAAATGCAGGGTACCGATGTCAAAAGCTTTGCTGTCATTAACAATCCAAAAAGCCCCTCCTATAATCAAGATGAAAACAATAATATCTGCTTTGTCTACAAAACCCTTGAAGAAGGCCGCAAAAACCTGCCACGTTTGTGGCACACTGGGCACCTGTTGATACACCTGTGTTTTTTGGCCAACTGCATCTACCTGCTCGATATATTTGCCACCGGGGATGACCCAAGTTAGTGCCGTACAAAATAGAATGATATAAAAAATAATTACATACGTATGGGGTATTTGTCGCTTTTTTGTCATGGTATCTGGGTTTGTGCATTTATTTACGGGCCAAAAATACGAAATAATG
>Ga0172378_10000209_pt1 | contig 48710 bp, 54 predicted proteins | sample GrowelOW332metaG_FD_119755 | JGI IMG/M metagenome (GOLD analysis project Ga0172378, IMG submission 119755) | Groundwater microbial communities from an aquifer near a municipal landfill in Southern Ontario, Canada - Pumphouse #3_1 metaG | ecosystem: Environmental > Aquatic > Deep subsurface >...
CTGGGATGAAGGGGGTAATTAATGGCATAATGATATTTCAACGAAAGATTTAACGAAAGTGTTTGCTGCGAAGCCCATTATAACTGCGATTGCAAGTCCGATAACTTTGTATTCTTTTAGAAAGTCTTTGAATTCTTTTGCAAAACCAGTCACCTTTTCTTTTACCATATAATTTTATAAGTTGTTCTCTTTTTAAATTCTTCGTTAGGTTTTAAAAGTATTAGAACTGTGCTTTTATAGATGGTTAATAGAATAAAAAAGATTAAGTTTTGTATTTTAGTCTTCATGTTTTTGATCTTGTTGGCATTTTCTATATATCTTAATGTTAAGGGAGTTAGTTTTGATATAAATTCTATTGAAAATCTAAGATTCTCCTGGTTGTATTTTATTTTTTTTTACGTTGCAATTTCTTTTATTCCAATACCTATTGCTCCAATAATGTTTGTGGGTGGATTTATTTTTCCGTTTTTTGAGGCGGTTTTTTATACATTAATTGGTTCTTTTATATTTGCTGCATCTTCGTTTTTCATTGCTAGATGGTTAGGAAGAGATTATTATGAATATTTGGAGTCTAAGAATCCCAAGTGTAAAAGGTTTGATTTGTTGTTAAGGGAAGACCCGTTTGAGAATTTGTTATTGTTAAGAATGTTTTTTATTATTCCAGGGGAAGTTATTAATGTATATGCTGGGCTTTCTAAAATAAGATTTAGAGATTTTTTTACGTCTACTATAATGGTTTCTGTCCCATTAGTTATGTGTTGTGTAGGAGTTGTGCGCGGTAGGAGTGTTGGGAACAACGTTTCGTTTGTCTTATCTATCATTGGCCTGATAATTATGTTAATTATACCAATGATATTTTCAGGGAAATTAAGAAAAATTATAAAAAAGATATTTTAACGTTTTTTTGCAAATAGTTTTTTAGGTTATAAGAGTTGCAAATTTGATTATAGTCTAATCCAGTGCCAAATTCAAGTGCAGTTTTTTATAGTCATGCTATTGATTAGTCGATGGTGTCTGTATTAGTTGATATTTATCAGATATGGATAGATAGTTTCTTAAAGAATTTAGTCTTCGCAGCTAAATGGAAGAACAAAAAATTTCATTATTCAATTTTTTACTTTCAGCTGTTTTTATCTTTCCGGCCATGATTAATGCTATTATTAGAAGTATTTTTTTAATTCATAACGGGTTTGGTGCCGTCGCTCTTGAAAACACCATGGTGGGTTATCCCCTTGTTCTTGCACTTGTTTTTACGACTAATATGGTTTTAGCAATTGCAGCAATGATTATTTTGCTAATTCAATTCGGTTTAATACAAAGTGGAAATAAAAAAGCAAAGATAATAGGTGATTCTGGTAAGATAATTATCATGATTTCTTCTCTAATCTCAATACTGATTGTTTGGATGACAGCAAAAGTTAGTGATTTGGTAGGGCAAACTTCATTCTATGTTGTTTCTAGAAGTTGGTTAATAGCATTCATAAGTTCGGCTGTGTTTTTTATATATGATAAAATACGTAGATGAGTTGTAAAAAATCGATTGTGAACTTATATTTCCAGATTATAGATAATTAATTAATTATTTTAGAATTTTTATTCTTTTTCTTCGACAACATCTGGAACTCTAGCTAAGTCTGTAACATGATCTCCATCTGTAAGTTTGATGATTCTAACGCCTTGCGTCGCTCTTCCCATGATTCTTATGTCAGTTACTGGTGTTCTTATAACAATTCCATTGCCGGTTGTAACGATAATAGTATCATCTTCAACTACGGATTGAGAAGTAATTATGTCTCCAGTTTTTTCTGATACAGCTAGGTTAATTACACCTTTTCCACCACGAGATGTTAGTCTATATTCTTCAATGTTGCTTCTTTTACCGTAACCATTTTTAGAAATTGTTAAGATGGAATACTTTTCTTGATTTTCTAATGGTAGAACTTCAGCAGATACAACCTGGTCTTTATTCTCAAGAGTTACTCCGATTACACCATAGGCATTTCTTCCGGTTGGTCTAACGTTGTCAGAGTTGAATCTACAGGCTTGTCCATCTTTAGTAACAAGTAAAACCTCTTGATGTTCTTTAATTGGTTTAACTGCAACTAGTGTATCTGTTTTTTCTTCTAGATCAATTGCTTTTATTCCGCCTTTTCTTGGGGAATTAAATTCTTCAAGAGATATTTTTTTTACAGTTCCCTCTTTGGTGAACATCATTAAATAATCTTTGAACTCTTTTACAGAAATAACAGAAGTTACAGCTTCATCTTTCAATTCTAACATATTTACAAGTGCTTTTCCTTTTCCGTATTTAGCAATTTCTGGAACTTCAAATGCTTTTAGCCAATGGACTTTTCCCTTGTTGGTAAATAATAACATGTAGTCATGTGTTGAGCAAGTTAACAATTCTTTAACAAAGTCTCCAGTTGCTAATTCTGTTCCGATAACACCTTTACCGCCACGATTTTGTTCTTTGTATGCTTTCAAATCCATTCTCTTAACGTATCCCTTATCTGTAATAGTTACTACAACATCTTTTTTGTCAACTAAATCCTTTTCTTCGAAGTCTTCGTTTAGATTGGAAACAATAGTGGTTCTTCTTTCGTCTCCGAAATTTTTCTTAATATCGTTTAAGTCTTTTTTGATTATCTTGAAAATTTCTTTTTCATCTCCTAAAACCTTCTTCCATGCGTCGATAGATTCCTTTAGTTCTGCGTTTTCTTGTGTAAGTTTTCCGTGTTCTAGGGTTGTTAATTGGTGTAATTTCATTTCTAAGATTGCTTCTATTTGTTTGTCGGTGAAATTAAATTTGGTTTTTAATTGTTGTCCAGCTTCTGTCTTACTGCTTGCTGCTCTTATTAATTTTACAACTGCGTCAATATTTTGTTGAGCAATTAACAAACCCTCTACTAAATGTATTCTTTTCTCTGCCTTATCTAAATCAAATTCCGTTCTTTTTCTAATAACGCCTTGTCTGTGTTCAATATAGACTTCGATTATTTGTTTGATGTTTAATTGTCTTGGTTGATCCTTTACTAATGCTAACATATTTACATCAAAAGTTGTTTGTAGTGGGGTATCCTTTAAGAGTCTGTTAAGAGTAAACTTTGGCTCAGCACCTCTCTTCAATTCGATTACGACTCTTACTTTTCCTTTTGCGGATTCATCTCTAATATCAGAAACATCTGGAAGTTTTTTATTTTTAACCAAATCAGCAATTTTTTCTACCATAGTTGCTTTGTTTACTTGGTATGGAATTTCCGTGATGATAATATTTGGTTTAGCTCCATCTTCTATTTTTGTTCTACCCTTCATAATTAGTCTTCCCTTGCCTTCGGTATATACTTGTTTGAATTGGCCAGAAACGTAACCGCCAGTTGGAAAGTCTGGTGCTTTTATTATTTTTGCTAATTCTTCTACTGTAATTTCAGTATTATCTAGATATGCTAATGCAGTGTCGCAAACATCATTTATATTATGAGTAGGCATATTCGTAGCCATACCAACCGCGATACCGGATGCACCATTAAGTAAAAGGTTTGGTAATTTACCAGGCATGTATTTTGGTTCGGTTAGGGTACTATCAAAATTTGGTAACATTGGAACTGTGTTTTTCTCGATGTCCATTAAAAGTTCTTCTGTTATTTTATCCATTTTAGCTTCTGTATATCTCATCGCAGCTGCAGGATCGCCGTCCATCGAGCCGAAATTACCCTGACCCTTTACAAGTGGATATCTTAAGGAGAAATCTTGCGCCATTCTAACCATAGATTCGTATGCAGCAGTGTCGCCGTGTGGGTGGTATTTACCGATAACATCTCCGACGATTCTTGCGGATTTTTTTGTTGGTTTATTATATTGTAATCCTAAATCATACATCGCCCATAAAATTCTTCTATGAACTGGCTTTAAACCATCTTCTGCTGCAGGTAGGGCTCTATCAACGATAACGGACATAGCATAATCAATAAATGCTTTTCTCATTTCTTGAGATACCTCTGCGTTAATCAATTCTTTGGCCTGGATATTTTTCTTCATATCTTCTCTAAGTTGATTAAGTGATTCTTTATTCATTCCGACTCTTTCTTCTTTTGCTGCCATTATTTTTTAACCTCATTAGATTTTGCCCATTGACTAATTATAAAAATTGCGATAACAGATATTATTGTCATTATTATTGCTGTGACTAAAAGACCATACTCTTTTACAAATGCAAAACCCGAAACGGCGTCATTTATAACATCTCTCCATGAAAGTGCTATGATTAAACCGAAGGCTGCGATAATTGCAGTTGACAATTGTTTTTTGAATTCATTTTTGAATTCCATTGCCTTGTTTGATATTGATTCCTTTATTTTTTTATTAATTTCTTTGGTAACTTCTTTTGAGACTTGAGCATTATTCTCTTCTGTATTTTTTTCAAGTCTCTTGTTAATCTCTTTAATCACTTCTTTTCTTTCCGTCAAACTTAAATCATCCTCCTTGGCAATAGCTTTTTCTATTCTTTTATCTACTTCTTCGATTATTTCTTTTTTCTCCTGTGGGGTTAATTTTTCTACTGTCATTTCTTTTTTCTCTTTTTTAATTTACTTAAAGATTTACTGTTTTGTTTTTTTAAACTTTTTCTATCAACTACTAGCAATGGAAATATCCCGCCCTTGAATTTACATTTTTTACATTCCATTTTTGGGATTACTCCGAATACGTTTTCCAATCTGAAGATAAAACCTATCTCTTTACTTCCGCATTTTGGACAAAAATAAACTTTTACAACTTTCTTTTTGTCTTCTTGATAGTCACTTAATTTTTTTGTCATTTTATTTTTTAAATAAATTTTTATTTAGTTCTAGGTAAATTATAATTACTATATTTATTGTGATTATAATGTATGCGAATGTGGAAATAACAGGGTTTTGTATAACTAATAAAATTAAAGATATTAATGAGGCAATTAATAAAACAATTAAGGTTATTCTAGTCCATTCTTTTAATTTTAATATTTTTATAGCTAAAAAAAGGCTTAATATTCCCACTAGGAATAATATTATTGCTCCAGGAAGCATTTGGCTTCTAGACATTTCAATTAAAATTTTAATCTTATCAGAAGAGAAAAAATTAAAATAAAGTCCAGAACAAATTATTGATTGAGCAACCAGTGCCAATCCAGAGATAAATAAAAATATAGAAATTAATTTTATTTCTATCGTTTTTTCGTTTGTTGTTTCTTTGGTCTGTTTTGTCATTTTATTTTTTAAATGCCTCCTTGACTTTTTTACTGAAAGTAAGATACAACGCCGTTACTAGTTGAACTAAAATAACTCCGGTTAATAGAACCGCAAAAGATACCAATTCGAAAAAGGAAGCATTATTATTTCTAGCAACATCTACAAAAAATATCAACAATGAAACAAAAGTAACCCAAGAAACAATAGACAAACCGATAACTCCAAATTTTTTATTACGCATCGTTCCTATGGAAAAAATTAGAAGAATTATAGAAATAATAGTTGTCAGTGGAGCAAGCATCATAACGGAACATTCAGAATCTGAAATTAAGTTACAGTAAATAAACATACCTAGCGGGGAAATCAAAACGGCAACAAAAATCCATAGCCAGCTAATTATTTTCACACCCAAAGGTAACTTCTTTTCTTCAATTTGATTATTATTTCCTATCATCACAAATCAACCTCCGCATTCTTTGCGTTTTCTTCAATAAATTGTCTTCTTGGTGCAACTGCATCGCCCATTAAAATCGAGAATGTTTCATCTGACTCAACTGCGTCTTCTATTGAAATTTGTTTTAGGATTCTTGTTTTGGGATTCATTGTCGTGTCCCATAATTGTTCATCATTCATTTCACCAAGACCTTTGAAACGGCTAATCTCTGGATTTCCAGACTTGTCTTTTAGGAATACCTTTAACTCTTCATCAGAATAAACGTATGTATCTTTTTGTCCTTTTCTTATTTTGTATAAAGGTGCAACGGCGACGAATATATGTCCAGCATCAATCAATTCGTGGGTATACCTAAAGAATAATGTTAACAATAATGTCTTAATGTGAGCGCCATCTACATCCGCATCAGTCATAATAATTATTTTTCCATATCTTAATTTTTCCATATCGAATTGGTCTCCAACACCAGTTCCTATTGCAGTAATTAAGTTTCCGATTTCTTCAGAAGACAATGCTTTTGCGTGATTTGCCTTTTCAACGTTTAAAATTTTACCCCTCAGTGGAAGAATCGCCTGACACTCTCGGTTTCTCGCTCCTTTTGCAGTACCACCAGCGGATTGACCTTCCACGATATACAATTCGGTTTCTTCAGCTTTTTTGGATGAACAATCAGCTAATTTACCAGGAAGTCCACCAGAGCCTAATGCGTTTTTTCTTCTAACTAATTCTTTTGCTTTTTTTGCAGCTTCTCTTGCTTTTAATGCCTCACTTGCTTTTGATGCAATAACTTTTGCGATAGTCGGGTTTTCTTCGAAAAATTCCCCAAGTGCGGAGGTTGTTACGGAATCTACAATACCCTTAATTTCTGAATTTCCTAATTTTGTTTTAGTTTGACCTTCAAATTGTGGTTCTTTTACTTTTGCAGAGATGACAGCGGTCATACCTTCCCTTACATCATCACCGTCTAATTTTTCGCCTTTTTTGATGATTCCTTTTTTTTCTGCGTAATCGTTAATAACCCTAGTTAATGCAGTTTTGAAACCAGCAACATGTGTTCCCCCTTCGATTGTATTAATTGTATTTACAAAACTTTGGATATTATCATTGTAAGAATTATTATATTGAATTGCAATTTCTACAACTAGATCCTCTGCTTGTTTTTTAAAATAAACAGGTTTAGCGTGCAATACTTCTTTGGTTCTATTTATCCATTTTACAAATTCAACTAATCCACCAGCATAAACAAAATCTTCTTTTTTATCTACTCTAGCATCTGTAAAAATGATTCTTAATCCAGCATTTAGAAAAGCAATTTCTCTAAATCTTGTTGCTAGTGTTGAGAAATCAAAAGAAGTAACGGAAAAAATAGTATTGTCTGGGAAAAAGGTAACTGTGGTTCCAGTTTCATTGCCCTCATATTCTCCAATAACCTTAACGCTATCCTGTGGAACTCCAATTTTATATTCTTGCATATAAATTTTATTGTCTCGTTTTACTTCTATTCTCATATGTTTAGATAATGCTCCAACAACGGAGATACCAACGCCATGTAAACCACCAGAAACAGCATATGAACCTTTATCGAATTTCCCACCAGCATGAAGTTTTGTAACTATAACTTCCATCGCAGATTTTTTGTAAACAGGATGCATATCTACTGGCATGCCTCTTCCGTTGTCTTCAACCGTTATGGAATCATCTTTATTTATTGTAACTTTAATAGTTGTACATATTCCGGCCATACATTCGTCAACAGAATTATCAACAACTTCATATACTAAATGGTGTAAACCCTCTTTGCCAGTAGAGCCAATATACATTGCTGGTCTTTTTCTAACTCCTTCAAGACCTTCTAAAACTTTAATATTTTCGGCAGAATATGTTTTTTTCTCTTCAGCCATAGATACCACCTTTTTTAATAAACATATTAAGCGGAAACACGTTGGCTTTATAAATCTTTTGTAGCTTTTTTTGCTTTTCACGACGGTAAATCGAGAATAAACAATAAAATGTGGAGTGTTTTAGTTGGGTTATTGGTTGCATTCTATATGCTTCGATTATATAAAATTATATAAATTATGATGGTTATAAGAGTATATGGAATGGAAAACATACCTGGTTTTGTATTTTAGTGGAAAGGAAACGCTTTCTAAAGCTGTAGAAAGAATTGAAAAATTAGGATTTAAGTCTACTTTTGGTCCAGTTGATTTTGTTTATGAATGGAAAAATGAACCAACAAAAGAAGATTTATTTGAATTGGGCGATAGGCTTTCTGTGGAATTGAAAGACAGTGGTGTATTTTTTAATTTAGATACTCATAATTAAATTTTTATATTTTTCTTGCTTCTCTAATGATACCTATTTTCGTTGAAATTATATTCTCCAGTGAATATTCTTCTACGGATTTTTTTGACAAGAAATAAATTCCTATTCTCGCACAATCATCGTTACAATAAACCCTATCTCTTTCCATGTCATAAGTTATTTCTTCATTAGAAATGTCTTTCCCGCATTGAGGATTGTCACACTTTATTCCAGTGGCTAAACGCAAATTATGTTCTTCCCAGGATTGTGATTTACACCAAGACATAAAACAGTAAGGGATCTGTTAGTTTTAAAGGTTTTTATATTGGCCGTGCAGTAGAAATAATTAAAAAGACTACAAACATAATATATTCATGTTTTCTAAAAAAAAGGACATGGTGGATTTGGCGGATTTGCCAAAAAGAAACGCAAATCTTCCATGCGGTAAGTCGTTTGTTCCCAATGATGGTTGTGGATTTGTTGATTTAACGCAAAAGAGAGTTTTGCCGTCTGAGCTTAGAAAACAAAAGGGCCTTGAGCCAAGTTCTAATTCGGATAATGTTTTTCCTGCGTCCAGCCCGAGTTCGTTCGCGTTTTTTGATAGCCCCACAAATGCCACTAGTTCTAATAACGAGCAAAATGATATGATGAGAAAAATGTCGTCGCAGATTTCAGACTTAGATAGTAAGCTTTACAAGATGGAGCAGAGAATTGAGCTTTTAGAAAAGAAAGCGGGAGTTAATAATACAAGTTCTTCTAGCGGCGGATTTGGCTGGTAAACTATTATTATAACCAACATCCTTAAAAATATCCAAAATCGTATTCTTTTATGGTAGAGATAGAAAATCTTTCAGAAAAAATGCTTGCGTATGCATTAAAGAATGCAATCGAGCATAATAGCAAATGTCAAGCCGGTGCAGTTCTAAGTCCACTTTTTCATGAGGGCTTGAGTAAATCCGACGTAAAAGAAGTGATGCCGGAAATTAATGAAGTGGTTAAAAAAGTTAATTCTATGAATTTAGAAGAACAGAAAGTCGAGTTGGAAAGTGTTGAAAATTTGATTTCACATAGGAAAGAAAGAGATGGGTTACCAGAGTTAGAAGATGTTCCAGTTGGTGGAATTATTACAAGGTTTTCTCCATCATCTAGTGCGTCGGCTTTTCATATTGGTCATATTTTAACTGGAATGCCCTCAAGTTTGTATGTAAAAAAATATGGTGGTAAATTATATTTGAGAATTGAAGATACTAATCCAGAAAAAACCGTAGCAGAGTGTTATGACTCTTTTCCAAGGGAGGCAGAATGGATATTCGGAAATATAAGCGAACATTATGCTCAGTCAGATAGAATGCAAAAATATTATAATTTTGCCAAAGAATTAATTGATAAGGGATTGGCATTTGTTTGTACTTGTAAAAAAGAAGATAATAACGAAGAGGTTTCAGAAATACCAAAAATCAGAGAGCCATGTAATTGCAGAAATAATTCAACAAAAGATAATCAAGAAAAATGGGCGAAAATGTTAGATGGGAATGGGTTCAGGGAAGGAGAGGCAGTATTGAGATTTAAGACTTCTCTAGATTCTAAAAATCCGGCTTTGGTAGATTTCCCCCTGGCTAGAATAAATTTAGCTAATCATCCTCACGTTGGAGATAGGTATAGGGTTTGGCCATTGATGAATTTATGTGTTACTTATGATGATATAGAACAAAAATGTACTCATATTATTAGGGCAAAGGAGCATGCGGATAATGCAAAGCGTCAAGCAATGATTTTTGAAGCGTTAGGAATTCCATTGCCACATACATATTTTTTGGGAAGATACAAGTTCACTGATTTGGAAATATCTAAGACAAAAATAACTGAAAGAATTAAATCTGGAGAATTTAAAGGATGGGATGATATAAGATTACCCCTGGCGAGAAATTTTAAGAAAAGAGGATATCAACCAGAATCATTTGCAATGTTTGTAGAACAAAGGGGATTGAGTAGCGTAGATAAAGTAATGACACAAGAGGATTTTTTTGCAGTATTAAATAATTTTAATAGGGATATTATTAGGACAATGTCAATCGAAGTTGAATTTTCCGAAAAAAAAACTAGTGAGAATAAAAATGAATATATATTGTTGATGGGAGACGCTTCGGAAAGAAAGATATATTTTACGGATAAATTAGAAAATGAAAAAATTTATTTTTTAAGGAGTATCGGGTTTGCAAAACTTAATGATAAAACCCTATGGTTTTGTCACGAGTAGTTTATCTTTGTCTTTTAAAATTTGGATTTTTAGGTATTAGATGCATTAAATGATGTTAAAAACATTATCAAGTAAATATAATAATTTACAAGAACAACAAAGCTTTTAAGTATGGAAGCGATATAAAATTATGAAAAAAGATCAAATATTACTCAAAGTCTTTCGTTCTAGAAAATCGCATTTGGCTTATTATTTGATGATATTAGTAATTATAGCAATTAACCTTTTTCTATTTTACATTCAAAGAAATTTAGATGTAAGAATCGTGCTTGCTTCACTTCTTTTTATAGGGATGACAATATGGCTTGCAGAAGTAAATATAGTTAGAAATTGGTGGGCAATTACGGATTCATTTTTAATTGAAAGTAAGAGTATTTTGAATAAAAATGTTAGAGAAATAGATTTTAATACAATATCAGATATAGACTTAGACCAACCACTACATAAAAGATTGTTAGGATATGGAACTATTTATATAAGAAAGTTTTTAAACGAGAAGAGTATTACAATTGAGAATATAGATAATCCGGAAAGATTCATTAATATTCTTCAAACAGCAATACAAAAGAGAAAGGCAAAACAATGATGGGGTCTAATAAAAATAAAGAGAATTCTGAGTATCATAAAGAGTATTACAAGAAAGAAAAAAAGAGGGGAGTTTCGTTAATTTTTTTAATATTTATTTTAACAATAGGCGCTATTTTATTTTTTGCCTTTTATGAAAATTTTGATTTTGGTAAGATTACGGTAAATACAATTAAGATTCCTACTATGGAAAATGCCGTTGCTTTTTCTTCCATGACAAATATTCCTTCAATGGAGCTAAGTCTTAATGATGCGAATTTGTCAATTAGTGTTTTGTTTAATAATGATCTTTCAATAGATGGTAAAAAAATATCATTAAATAGACCATCTAATTCTTTAACGTTGGAGGGTTTCTCTGGAGATTTAAGTATTAATGAAAATTTAATAACAATTCTTAACGGGAATGTTTTAAAAATTATAATTGATGGGATGCCAATAACAAATGAAAATGGAGATACGATTAAAATATCATCGATATCTGATATGAAATATGGCTATGTTGAAATTAATTCAGATGCATATCTAAAAACAATAGAGTTTACAGGAACTGGCTCTGTTTCAACAAACCAGAATACAATATCTATTACACAAGATAATGTCTTGGTTAAAGATTTTTTTGGAAAAATTTCTGCTAAAAATGGCAAATTGCTTCTTTCTGGGATTGCTGCAAAAATAGATATAAACGGTGCGAATAAAAAACTTTCTATTTTTAAGTAATGTTTTCGTTGAGATTTATTCTATTCTTGCATCTAGAACTCTAGAATCTGGACTAAGTAATAATACGTGATCTCCATTAAAACGAACTCCCCTGGCTATTTTTTGGATTAAATCTCTTCTTGATTTGTCTAAATAAAATTCTGTGAATTTTGTTGGTTGCTCTTTTCTTAATATCTGCCAAAAAAGTCCTTGAATATTGGGGTATGGATATTTTGTTATAACAATGGAATTACATTGGTCTCCCGGGAAATCTATTCCTCTGGAGCATTTTGTTGTGAATAGTAGGGGCGATTGCCCGGCTTTGAATGATTTTACAGAATCACTATTTTCTTGCATTTTGCTGAATTCTTCTCTGGAGATTATGTTTCTTATGTTAAGTTTTTTCTTTTCTATGTCTGTGGGTAAATCTGCAAAAGAGGAAACGTGAACTAGTGTTGGTGGTTTTGATTTTAGAACACATTCGGAAAGAGCTTTTAGGTATTGATTTCTCATGTTTGGGTTGTTTCTGAAATTTTCATATTTGCAATTTATTTCAGAACCGGTTCGGTATTTTGTAATAGTTCCTGGATTTTTTGTTTCTGCCTCGATAATTTTGAATTTTCGTAAACCAAAAATGTCTCTTAATACTGATTCTGAATGAAGTGTTCCGGACATTAGAACAACTACTTCGTTTTTTTCGATTAGTTCTTTGAATCTTTTAGATACGTTTATAGAAACCAAATTTACATAAATTGTTTCTCCGTATTTGTTTCCAAATAATCCTTGTTGCTCTTGTTTTGATTTCTCAAAAGCAACATATGTTTCTTCAATTAATCCGTCAAAGCTTTTCACGGCCTCTACAACGGAATTATAATAGCTCGCGTCTTCTTCTTCCGCCAAATATGGATTGTCATTTATTAAATCGAACAATTCTCTAAATTTGTGTTTTCCTAATTTTTCTATTCCTTCATCCGCTGTTGCAATCATTTTATTTGTTGCTAGAGTCATTTCTTTTATTATTTGTTTTTCTTTCGATTTATCCGTAACTAGAGCGGATAGCGCAGACATGAGTCGGTTTAAATTTATTTTTTTCTCATGTGCAAAGCTGTCTAAAAAGTCATCGCATTCATCTATAACTTCTAAGTTTGTTTTTGGTTTTCTTCCCATCATGGTTTCAAGTAAATATTTTTGAGCGTTGAAAATTAGAACATCGGAGTCCATATATGAATGATATTGTTGATAGTATCCGCATCCCTTATCTCTTTCAAATAGTGCGTATTCTTTACCAGAAATAGTCATATATTTTCTTTTTCTGGCTTTACTTAATGTTTTTCCGCCGGTTTCTGCGTTCATTATGGGTGACCAATATGGGCATGAACCAGCAACACTTACTCTCCTGACGTCACTTATCGTTGAGAAATCTTCTTTCTTTACGTCCGGATTCATTCCGATTAATTCTAGTATTCTTGGAAGATTTTTTTCTCTAAGTTCTATGTGACATGGCAACTGATCATCTTTGGCGGTTACTCCAGGTAAAAATGGGCAGTTAAAATTTCCCCTTCCTTTTACAACCGCTATTCTTAATTTTTGCCCATCTTCTTTTAGAATAAAATTTTTACCAGTGTAGTCTTTTTCATATTGATCCTGGAGGCTTTTAATCGGGACAACAATGGATGTTTTTTTGAAATGTTTGGCTAGATTTAGTGCAATTGCGCTTTTACCAGATCCACAAACTCCTTTGATAAAAATTATTTTTTCTCCAGATTCTATTGCCTTTAGGGTTTCTTTTACTATGTCTTCTTGCGTTTTACCATTTGAAAATTTAAGTGGGCTTAATAGAGTTCCACCCTTATCAAATAGATTTTCTTCGAAAGAATTGGTTTCTGAATCCTTTTGTTTATACAGGGACCATATTACCTTTGCAAAACTATTATTGGGCATAGAGCCCGGAACAATTATTCGACCAGTTTCATCAAAATCCATTATACTAACACCTGATGATCAAAAATCGACTGCAGAGTTTAAAAGTGTTTAGATGATTTAACTTTTAAATTCTTGGAACAAATCGTACATAATTTTTGCTTCGTGTTCAACGTTGTTTGATCTAATATTATTGAGATATTTATTAAAAGCATCTTTTCCTTCATCACCAACAAAAACTCTTCTCGTTAAACCTATAAGTGGTGGATATAAAACAGGGTTGGGCTCGTGTAGAATAATAGGCACTCCGAGAGTATACGCAGCGCCCATTAAAGCAACTGCCTCCTTTGGTCTATTTCCACGAGTAAATGCGACAGCCATTAAATCAAAGCTAGCTAATTGATGGAGATTTTTTATATTTTGAATTTCGACTTCTTTGCCGCCATATATAGAACTATTTGTATCAAAGTTCCCAACTAAAGCGAGTTTTTTTACATCATTAGTTGCGGGTTTTTCGGTTATCAAATTGTCTCTAACATCAAAATCAGCTTCCATTAAGTATTCAATTCCTTTTGAATAATTATTAAAACAAATTTGAGGTAAACTATGTATAACTGGTTCGGGGGATTCATTTTCATCAACTAATATAACGTGCTTCCCAAGAAGATGAGCAGCTGAAGTTTCTGCATAGGTAAAAGTAGGTAGCCGTTTCCCCCTGGGGAGATAACAGAAAACAGCATTAGAATTTTTAACCCCGCCCATATCGTCTTCAACGAGTTTTGCTATTGCTCCCTGTCTATGTTCTCTAGGATCTAAGATTTGCCACTTAGAAGAAACGTCTTGTATAAATTGGTCTTGCCATCCGTGAAAACTACCAGCGGGATAAACTGATTTATTTTTTAACGCATATGCCCTTATCATGAAAATTTTTATTAAAGAAAGTTTTTAAGTACTTATATGGAATAATATCTATAATCGTTTTTGCATATACACTTTATCTTCGTCTAATTTGTATCCTAAGTGCTTGTAATATTCTCGAACACCGACTCCAGAAATGACTCTTATTTGTTTATATCCAGATTTTTTAGCGATTTTTTCGGCCTCTAACATCAATTCCTTACCTAGTCCGGTGTGCTGAGATACCTTTCCTTCTTCTCCTAGATTCAATGTAGGTCCATAAACATGAAGTTCTCTAACCATTGCTGGAATAGATTTATTTACCTCTAATCTTAATCTAAGCAGCCCATATAGTATTCCCTGTTTGTTAATTTTTTCTAAAAATATTTCTTTCCCGTTAGATGCACGATAAGTGGTTTTTCGTAATTCTATTTTTGAATCTAATTTTATATTATTTTGCATAGCAAATCCAATCTCTCTAAATCTTATTTCTTTTATTTTGATTTTGTTCTTTCTAATAACGTCTTCTATTTCTTTTCTTAGATCTGTTTTTATAACTCCAGCAACTAAATATGCCGCAGGTATTTCTCTCATAATTCTCATTACTCTTACATATCTTGGAGTTTTTCTTAGCATTTCTAAAATTAAAGTAGATACGGTTTTTTCATCGTATGGAATAAACTTATGATTGTAAAATATTTTTTCTAATCCACTATTCTTCAAAACTTGACATGGGTAGATTTTAACTTGGTCTGGTTTAAAATCAGAATCGGAGAATATTTTTTTATAGATTTGTAGATCTTTTTTGGGAGAACTTCCGGGTAAGCCTGGCATAATGTGATATCCTGTCTTGAATCCTGCATATTTGAGACGCCTTGTTGCGTCAATTACATCTTGTACTGTGTGACCACGGTTTATGGCTTTGTATATTTTATCATCTAAAATTTGCACTCCTATTTCAACTCTCGTTGTTCCAAATTCTAACATGTCTTTAATTTGGGAGTCAGAGCAATAATCCGGACGGGTTTCTATACAAAGTGCTACACAACGATGTTTGGCGGTTTCGTTTATTTTTTTAGCTTCTTCTAGATTTTTGCTTTTTTTACCATTTAGAGCATCATAACATCCTTTTATAAAATCAAACTGAAATTTTCTTGGAAAGGCGAGAAATGTTCCGCCCATGATTATCAGTTCTATTTTATCTGTGGGATGATGCATTCCGTTTAGTGAATTAAGTCGTGCAGTGACTTGTTTTTCTGGATCAAAATTTGAGTCTCTGGCTCTTAGAACCGCTGGGCTTTCGGGAGTATAGCTTTGCGGGGAATTACTAAAGGTTGGACAATAAAGGCAGGCTCCGTGTGCGCATGGTCTTGGAGGTAACATTACGGCAAGTGGCGCAACTCCAGAAATTGTTCTGGTTGGCTTTTTTTGCACAGTGTTTTTTAATTTGTTTTTCTTTTCTATGAATACCATACTTTATATTACAACGAAGAGATTTAAAAACCCTCTTTTATTTCATATAATATGGCACAATTTCATGGTCGTGGTAGAGGAAATGGGGAAACTACTGAGTTTAATCCAGATGCCCCAATAAGAGTAAAGTTACCTAGGGGTAAAGAAGTAATTGGAATTATAACACAAAGAGTAGGTGCTGGCAGAATGTTGATTTCTTGTATGGATGGTAAGACTAGAAATTGTAGAGTTCCTGGAAGACTAAGAAGGGAGTTGTGGTTAAGAGAGGGGGATGTTGTTATTGTTGAGCCATGGGATTTTGACCAAGACGAAAAGGCAGATATTCTGTATAAATATTCTAAGGCAGCGATTGAGAAACTCAAAAATGATGGTTTGTTAAAAACTAATGCGAATGAATTTTGAGGTTTAAATGAGAAAAATAATTGTAACAAGTCCAACGAGAATAAAAAAAGCAATAGACATGATTAAGAAGAGAGTTGAAATTTCTATACGATATGATAAACATGTTTTTTTTGTTGAAGGGAAAGAAGTGAATGAATTTAATGTGGCAAGAATTATCCAAGCAATAGATTTCGGTTTTGATTTTGAAGATGCGTTATTGTTGTTAAGGCAAGAATTTAATTTAGAATATATTAATATTAAGGAACATACTCACAGAAAAAATCTTGCTGAAGTTCGTTCTAGGTTGATTGGTACAGATGGTAAAGCAAAGCAAACAATAGAAACTCTTACTGGTGCGGCAATTGTAATTCATGGAAATCAGGTTGGAATGATAGTTGATGTTGAGCACGTAGAGTATGCTATTCAAGGAATTATTTCGTTGATACAAGGATCTAAGCATTCGAATGTTTTTTCTTATATTGAAAGACAAAATGCCAATTTAAGGAAATTGGATACGGATGAGTTAGGACTTAGAAATCCGGATAAAGATATAGATGCGGAAGATTTAGATTAAATTGTTATAATTTCTGGTATTTTTTTGATCAAAACCATGTCTTCTATTCTTAATCTATAATTTTCAAAAGAGATTTCTGGCTCTAATGTAATTATCATATTTTCTAAGAGTTTAAAATTTTCTTGTTCTGGTTTGAAAAAAATAGGTTGTTCATGCAAGTAAAATCCGATTGAATGGCCCAAATCTTGCACTTCTAGAGTTTTGCCAGGTAGTCCTGCATCATTTAGTTTTTCTATATATAGTTTTACAATTTCTCCTAGTGTGGTTCCGATGCTTATTTTTTTTATTACAGAATAATGTACTTGTTTAAGTTTTTTATAATTATTTTCTGCCTCTTGGTTGTTTAGGAAGAACATTCTTGTGCAGTCTGAATAGAAACCATTTTTTATAACCCCCGCATCTATAATTACAATATCTTCAATTTTATTTTCTGATGGGAAAGATGCCGTTGTTAATTTTATTTCTTTCCCGCTGGTTATGCATATCTGGAATGCTAATTCTTCAGAATTTTCTAAAAGTTTTTTTCTAAGATGTTTTTCTAGGTTTTTTTCTGTCTTCTCTTTAAACAAAGATATTTCTAAAGAGTCTAATGTTTGAGAGATTATTTTTGCGGATGTTTTTATTTGATCTATTTCTGTTTGTTCTTTTTGTAAAAGAATTTTTTGTGCTTCATCGGTTATATCAATAATTTGAGATTCAATTTTATTTAAATGTCTCCATGGTGCATTTCCTACCAATCCAATTCTTTTGAATTGCTTTAAAAATTTATGTAAATCATTTACGGTGTTTTCTTCGTTAATTGGTATAATTTTAAAATTTTTAGGTATATTTTCTAAAAGGTAATCTATTTCTAAATATCCATCTTCTTTTTCTGTTATAAAGTAATAATGAAATAGTACAGGTTGCAAATTATTAATTGCTAAATCAAATGCAAAATTTTTAGTATCTGAATATATTAAAACTGCATCTAATTTTTTATCTATCATTATATTTTTTATAAATTGTTTACGTTGCATTTTTTCTCCTAATTGCATACTCATAAAAATCGAGTATAGTACATCCTTTACTAAGAGAATACACTTCTTTTTTTAAATGTTGTGGGATGTTGGTTTGTAAATTGTGTGGGCAATAACTGTAAATAAATGGACTTATTCCAAGTGTGTTTAGTCCAGAAAATACTCTTGCCATTTTTTCTGTGGGAACGCAATCGTCTCCCATAAAAAATCGAGTCATTCCACCTAATAATAAAAAATATTCTAAATTGCTCGATACAAATAGTTTTGGTTCTTTCTCTTTGGTAAATAATTCAATCAATTCCCCCAATTCATATTTTTCTTTTCCCCATCCCCTTATGTCGAATTCCTGATTTTGTAATATTATATTACCAGTTTTTTCTATTTCAGACAATCTCAATCTACAAAATTTGTTTCCCTTTGTGGTTGGCACGCTTAATCTAAATAGGGCGTCTTCTTTTTGCGCAATACCCAAGTTTTGTAGAGAAGAAATTAATCTTTCCCAAGAAGATACGCCCCTTAGGACAAATTGATCAAGAACTCCCTCGTCTACAAAGTTTGTTTCTAATTCTTTATCTGTATAATGGCGCATACTTTTTCTATTAAATTTAGTAGAAAATCTACATAATTCACTGTATTGTTGGAGTCAGGGAATTCGGTTGCATAATTTAGATCTTTTTCAAACAAATCAATGCTTTCTTTAGAATATTTTGCTATATTTTTTTTAAAATCATTTAAAGCTGACATAGCTCTTTCTGTTTGGATTCTTATGTTTGAAAAGGGAAATAGCGATAGATCTCCACGTTCTTTATTGCTAAAAAAGCTTTTTTGTATTTCATTATTGGTAACAAAGTGATATCTGGCAGTTGCGCCCGTAGAACTAAAGGAATCATATTTGAGAGAAATAAATACTCTTTTGGCATTTATATTATGACTAGACAAACACTGTTCTAATGAGTTTTCCATATCAGATTCAGTTTGAAGATTATGCGGCGTTAATTCTGGGCATATTGAATAAGCATAGGTAGTAAAAAATGGATTTGCCTGTTCTCCTGGACCAAAGCATATCGGTTGTTCATACTCTGTTTTATCCATTCGGGATTTATACCAATTTGTTCGCATAAAGCTATAGTTCTATTTTTAGATTCTAAGTGGTTCTGAATTCTTTCTAAAATTGCATCTTTATTTATGGGTATTTCCATAAATATTATTAAAATGTGATTCTTTTAAGTCTTTTGTTTTAGTCATTTTTAAGTAGCTACTTAAGTGATGAATTTCAAAGCATCACAACAAACATCTTCCAAATTATCTCTAAATGGAATATGGGGTGCGTATTTTTCAAAATTTCTTTTTACTACACTGAGTCCGTTGTATCCGTCTTCTACTCCAACGGCAACGTGTAAATTTGGGCAGTGTCTTAACGAACCCCATCCCCATCCTCCGCTTTCACCACGAATATCTCTTGCATATGGTTTTGTAAAACTCGTTTGTTTGTCTATTGACATTTCAGATAGTTGTTTTGCGTGCCATATAAGAATTGCTCCGTTTTTTTCGGCAATCTCAAGATAATGTTGCTTAAATTCGAGTTGATAATCGAAATAAGTCATTGCTTTTTCTAGGCCTTCGACGTATTTTGGATCCAAAATACTACCATAATCTGGAACTACAATATATGGCGTAGATGCTTTTTTTCTTATCGTTTCTATAGCCTTATTTTGTCAACCGCCCGCACAAGCAATTGGACCAGCTAAAAACATCACGGGCTGTCCGTGTGTTTCAACTTTAATTTTTGGAACTATGATTTTATTTGCCATATCTTTTAGAATTATATTTCTATTTAAATAATTATTTAAATAAGGATTATTCGTTCAATCTAAACCTTTAAAAATCATCAATATATCTAAGTCTTATATGCCCCTATAGCTCAGCCGGTAGAGCACATGACTGTTAATCATGGGGTCGTTGGTTCGAGTCCAACTGGGGGCGTTGAGTTGATATTATGAAAAAAGATAAATATTTTTTGGGGATTGCGTTAGCTTTTTTTGTATTAAGTGGGATATTCCATAGGGGAGTTTTTCTTTTCCTGGGACTTTGGTCTTTGATAATGGAGGCAGGATATATCTTTGTAGAAACATGGTAAAACAGAAAGTACTTTTAGCTTTGTCGGGAGGAGTTGATTCTAGTGTAGCTGCAATGTTATTACAAAAAAAAGGATATGAAGTTATCGGCGCGTTTATGAAAAACTGGAGCGATACGAAAAATAAAATTACTGGAGAGTGTCAGTGGAAAGAAGAGAGACGTTATGCGGAGAAGGTTGCGTCTTTACTGGGCATAGAATTGATTACACTGGATTTTGAAAGGCAATATAAATCTTGGGTGGTTGATGAGATGTTTAAAAAATATAAAAAGGGAATTACTCCTAATCCAGATGTAGATTGTAATCAGAAGATTAAATTTCCGCTATTGATTAAGGAAGCAAAAAAACGCGGTATAGATTTGGTTGCAACCGGACATTATATTCGTGTTAAGAAGGTCGGCGATAAATATGAACTATTAAGGGCTAGGGATGAAATGAAAGATCAGTCTTATTTTCTATATATGTTGAAGCAAGATGAATTAAGGCATTGTCTTTTTCCAATAGGAGATTATACGAAAAAAGAAACAAGAGAAATTGCTAAGAAAAATAAGTTTCCAAATTTCGATAAAAAAGGTACGGTGGGAATTTGTTTTATTGGAAAAATAAATTTAAAAACTTTCTTGGAAAAGAAAATTAAAAATAAAAAAGGCAAAATCTTAGATCCAGATGGGAATATAGTCGGTGAACATGATGGTATTTTTTATTATACTATTGGGCAAAGAACTGGCCCAAGATTTGATTTGAATATTTCTCACGAAAGCGAAAGGGGTGGAGATCAGAAGAGATGGTATGTTGCAAAAAAAGATGCTAAAAAAAATATTTTAGTTGTTGCACCGGAAGGACATAAGATATTGTTTAGAAAAGATATAATTATTAGAAATTTTTATTTAATAGATGAAAATATAAAAGATTATAAAAAGTTTACAGAAAAAAAATCTAAAAATATTTTAGTTAGAATAAGGCAGGTTGGCGAACTGATGCCTGGAAAACTTTTTTATCAAAGTGGTAAAATGAAGTTGCTTTTAGATAAGGCAATTACGGGAGTTTCTGATGGGCAGGCAGTAGTTCTTTATAATGGAGAGAAGGTTCTTGGTGGCGGAACCATATGGAGCTAGTCTCTCAAAGCATTTTTAAACTATAAACTCTTTATTTTTTTATGCAATTGAGTGATGCGATAAAGTCTAGAAAAAGCACTAAGAGATTTGCTGGTAAGAATGTTGATTGGAGAAAAATTATTCAGTCTATTGATTTGGCCAGATTTTCACCGATGGCAGGAAATATGTTTTCTTTAAAATTTGTTCTAGTTCAAGATAAAAATAAAATTAAAGACATTGTTAGTGCGACTCAACAGGATTTTGTTGGAGATGCTGGGGCATTGTTACTAGTTGTCTCTGATAGAAAAAAAGTAGAGAAAATGTATGACTACAATAAAAAAGGTTTTGCTCAGCAACAGGCTGGAGCGGTAATACAAAATTTATTATTAGTATTAACAGAAAAGAAAATTGATAGTTGTTGGATTGGATTTTTTGATGATGGAATTGCAAAAAGAGCGGCATCTGTTCCAGAAGATAAAGACATAGAAGCAATAATCGCTATTGGCATTGGTGCAAAAATTAAGCAACCTGTCAGAGAAAAACCGGATATGGATTCAATCATATTTTTTGATAAATGGGGAAATAAGAGAATGGAACCACAGTCTAAAGTTAGAAGCGAGTGGGCATAAATTCTTAAATAGTTTTCTAATATTGATTATATAAGCCACCGGCTAGAATCTCGATCTGCCCGTTCACCTCTCGTTATTTGAACATAAAGTTTGTGAGGCAAAGCCTCGAACGAGAGTCGAACTCGCGACCTACTGCTTACGAAGCAGTTGCTCTACCACTGAGCTATCGAGGCATAAAAATATTTATGGATGTTTGTTTTTAAATTGTTATATTAAACAGTAAAGAATTCTAAATCTTATATTCGTTCTCAAAATGAGAAACCCGTAGGTCACTTTTATCATCTGTATTCTCTTAATAATAAAAGAGAAAAAAATAAAAACCCGTCAAATTGACGGGAAGTTTTAGTTGAATTAACTTAAATCATCAAGACCTAAATCATTTACAGATGGCCCTCTTCTTGCAGCATGTTTTTCCTCAAATTGGGATTTTCCTAGGATATATGGGGATTTAACTCCTGTCATAATAGTAATAATTCTTACTCTTCCTTGGAATTCCTTATTGATTCTTGCTCCAATAATAACCTGTGCGTCTGGTGATAGATGTTCAGTTACAATACGTCCGATACTATCGAATTCTTCTAACTTCATATCTGGTCCACATGTAATGTGGATTAAAGCGCCAGTTGCTCCTCTGTAATCAACATCCAATAAAGGATGTGTTAATGCTTGTTGACAAGCAGTATCTACTCTTGATGTCGAGTTGTCTTCACCAATACCAATTACAGCAACGTCTCCGTTTTTCATGATAGCGGATACATCAGCATAATCAAGATTGATTAAAGATGGTAAAGTTATTGTTTCTACAATTCCCTTGATCATTGTGGATACAAGTTCATTCGCAACAGCGAAAGCTTGCTCCATAGGAAGTTGTCCAGCAATGTCTACAAGTCTGTTGTTGTCAAGAACGATTACAGTATCAGATACTTCTCTCAATTCTTGTAAACCAAATTCAGCTTTGTCGACTCTTGCCTTTTCAGCTTCGAAAGGCATTGTAACAACTGAGATCACTACAGCACCTGTCTCTTTCGATAATTGTGCTATAACTGGTGCAGCTCCTGTACCACTACCTCCACCCATTCCAGCTAAAACGAAAACCATATCCGAACCCGAAACGGCCTTCTTTAAGTCAGAAAGTGCTTCTTTAGCGGCTTCTCTTCCTCTTGCGGGGAATCCACCACATCCAAGACCTCTTGTTAACTCTTTACCAATTAAAATTTTCTCATCACATTTTGTGATAGATAAATGTAAAGCATCAGTGTTAGTACCATAAACAGTTGCGCCGTTTATTCCTTTGTTGAATAACCATGTTGCCATATTACAACCACAACCACCTACGCCAAAAACCTTAATGTTTGCTTTACCTGCTCTCAATTCATCAAAATTAATACTGTTTTTTTCAGCATTTTGAATAGCTTCTTTAGCAAAATCTAATGGCATTTTCTCTTTTTTTTAAACCCCCTTTCATCATAATGGAGTAATAAGAATATTCTACTTTAAAAATACTCTTATTTTTTAGTATATAGTTTTTATATAAAATTATAATTTATTAACGGAGAAAAAACTAGAAAATTGGATATTCTTCTTCCCATTGTTCTGCCCTGGTTCCCGTTTGCTTAAGAAAATATTCTTCTGCTTCTCTTAATAATTTATGTTCTGGTTTTTCTATTTGTGAATCACATGGAGTACTTATAATAATTGGCACATGCTGACATTTATCATCGAATTCTAATTCTAATCTACCATCTAATTCAACTTTGTCCTTGGAAATAACTCTGGTTAATAATGTCCTACCATCTTCGGGAGCTACAAAATCGTGTCTTATGTCTTCCGTGGAAATGTGAGAGTAAGATGTTTGAGTTGTATCAAATGCAAAACTGACTAGTCCCTCTTTTAATCTTCCATTAGCTTCGTTGTTATCTGGTTGATAATATGTCAATCTTTTATTTTTTTGTAATCTTAACGTTTCTCTTTCTTTGTCTCTTAGGTCGACTATTCTACAAATTTTATCGTAAGAATATTTTTTCATGGTTGTTTTTGCAAGGGCACGTCTGGATTTTTCACTAAGTAATCTAAAAAAAGTTTCTCCATCTTTATAAAAAATTCCTGTGACAAAATTACCAGTATAAATTAAATCATCTTTTCTTTTTTTGAAATCTTCATATCCATTTGGATCTGTATGTAAAAAAACATATATTCCGTTTTCTCCGTTGGTTTTCAATTGCAAACAATCTTTCGCAACATCTTTTGTAACATATAAACCAGAGTTTTCGAGTCTACTAATTACATAGGGGATCATTTGCTTTCTTTTTTCGCCGTTTGTTAATCTTGCCATGATAGAATAATTAGATTTTACTTCTTTATAAATATTTCTATTAATGTGTCACTGTATGGTTACAACAAATAGAAAGATTTAAATAGCATTATTTCTTTAAATAATTACCTTATTACAAAGAGGATGGATAAAATAAAATGACAAACAACTTATTAAAAAAACTAGTAATCTCTGGCGCGGTAGCAACTGCCGTACTTACTTCTGGATGTTCAAAAAAGCCCTTTAAACTTGACGATGTTGCTCTTGGCGGGAATATGTATAGGGACGGACAAACAATTTGTGTTTTTTATGATAAAGAGGGAAATCGAACTCCCGCAGTGAATGAATCTAGATTTGATCAGGCGGCCGCGTATGACGCTAATGGGCCAGCAAGACAGGGAAATTATGATGTATATGGGTATATATTTCGTGGAGAGAAAATTGCTACACAAATAGTTGCAGACTATGCAAAATAGTTAACTTTGTTTATTAATTAAATTCTTAAAGGATAATTTTTCACTATAAATATGGATCAACAATATAAACATAAAACCGAAATAAAGAAGCTTGTAGCTTTGGGCATCGTATGTTTTGGATTCGTTGGAAATTCTATTGTTTCTAAATTAGAAGAAAATAGTCGAGTTCCTGTGAAGTTTAATGGTGTTGCGTGTGTTGAGTATGGGCAAATCGGAAGAAATGGTGTACCAAAATATGTTCTTATCATGCCGAACGATAGTAAGCCAATTTATGCTAAAAATCAAGATTTTTCGTTTGTTGTAAAACACAAGGGTATGATGGATAAATATGATGGTTCTTACGATCCACGTGATGTTGAAGCATATAGATATAAGCCCATTTTTGGACCAGAACAATATGTGGTTACTCGTATTTCTCCGCATACAAATTCTAACTAAATATTTAAAAACGACTTTTTATTATATATTTTATGAAAATACTTTCATTACATTGTGATTATATAAAATTTAAACCGATGAAGCCAGCCATAAAGGGAATTGAGCTTCCGGTAGAAGAAAATAAAGAAGTAGACGTGAAAGATCCGTTAGTAATTATGACTGCTGTTGAAAAAATAGACGAAGAAAATAAAACAATTTTAGTAGATTACGTGAAAAATATTTTAGATTTAAAAGATAAAATTGGAAAAGTTGAGAGAATTGTTCTTTATCCATATGCGCATTTATCAGCATCTTTATCTTCTCCTGATTTTGCGAAACAACTTTTAATCGATGCAGAAAAAGAACTTAAAGAAAAAGGAATTGAAACTTTTAGAGCACCGTTTGGATATTATAAAGAATTCGAGTTAAAATGTAAAGGACATCCTTTAGCAGAACTTTCTAGGAATATTGGTAACGAAGCGTTGCAGATTGTTAAGTCTAAAGTTATAATTAAGGACGAAGTTGTTGACCCTAAAAAATTACTTGCGAGTCTTTCTAAATCAAAATTAGATACTTCAAAATTAAAAGACAACGATCATAGAATTGTTGGTAAAAATTTAGATTTATTTTCATTTAATGAGGTTGCACCCGGAATGGTTTTTTGGCATAATAATGGTTTGATTATTTATAATGAATTAATTAATTATTGGAGAGAACAACATGTTAAGGCAGGATATCAAGAAATCAGAACTCCGCAAATTATGGATGCTAAGCTTTGGAAAATCTCAGGGCATTGGGATAAGTATAAGGAGAGTAATTTTACTACAGATTATGAAGGAAGGCCGTTTTTAATTAAGCCGATGAATTGTCCGGGTGGAATGCTTGTGTATAAAACGAGTCCGAAATCATATAAAGACTTACCATTAAGAGTGGGGGAAATCGGAACGGTTCACAGAACAGAATTATCAGGAGTATTAGCTGGACTATTTAGAGTTATTCAATTTACGCAAGACGATGCCCATGTATTTTGTACAGAAGAACAGCTTGAAGAAGAAATTGGGAAAGTAATGGAATTGATAAAAGTATTTTATAAACAATTTAATATAGAGTTTGATCACGTTGAACTTTCTACTAGACCAGAAAAAAGAATTGGAGCGGATGAAGTTTGGGATAAAGCAGAAAAGGCTCTAGAAAACGTATTGGTTCATAAAAAGATAACATATAAAGTAAATCCTGGAGATGGTGCATTTTATGGACCCAAGATTGATTTTCACGTTAAGGATTCTTTGGGGAGAACATGGCAGTGCTCAACTATACAACTTGATTTCGCATTGCCGGAAAGATTTGAATTAGAATATACAGATAAGGACGGTTCTAGGAAGAGACCCGTTATGTTACACAGAGTTATTTATGGTTCTATAGAAAGATTTATTGGAATGTTGTTAGAAAATACAAATGGTAATCTTCCCGTATGGATAGCTCCGGTTCAGGCTAGAGTTTTAAGTTTCACGGATAGAAATGAGAAAGCAGCCCAGAAAGTTTTAGATGAATTAAAGGAAGCTGGTGTAAGAGCAGATGCAGACTTTGGTTCAACAACAATGGGAGACAAAGTAAGAACTGCAGCCTTAATGAAAATACCATACGTAATTACAATCGGAGATAAGGAAGAAGAAAAAGGAACAATAGCCCTAAAAAGAAGAGGGAAAGATAAACCCGAGTTTGGAGTTAAGTTGGAAGATTTTTTAAAAGAGATTGCTGAAGAGATTAAGGAAAGAAAGTAGATCATACAAATTATTAAAAACTAAGTTTTGTTCTAATAAGAATGGAAAAACCGGTTACTACAAAAGATTTGAGTAGATTAATTGATAGTTGTATTGGAGAAATTAAGAAGGGTAATAATTATTCTTTATTTGGATTGCAGATGGAACCTTCCGGTTGGTATGTTGCTGATAATGAGGTAAAGGCGGGATTGGATAGATATTTAACCGATAAAGAATTTTCAACAGCTAATTATGATAATATTTTTTCGGGACCATTAAATCGAAATCACAATTCTAGAGAATGGGCTGAGAATATTGGTGGTGTTTTGTCAAGACAACAACCGGGTAATTTAATTTTTTATCTTAGAAATGCAAATAGAATTGCTGCTAGAATATTAATTCCAACTCCAGAATTTTATGGCGGTTTAACAAATGAAGAGATATTAGCAAAATACGGGGAAGAGTTAACGGAGAAAATGAAAAAAGAGCCAAATATAATAACTCTATCACCAGACAAGGATGGCAGAATAAGAACGCCATTCTCAGACTTAGACTATGCGTTTAGAAAAGTAACCGGTCAAAAAACTTCTCCTGAGGAATGGGACTGATTTATACTACAAATATCCTTAAAAAGCTCTTTTTGATACATTTCATATGGTTAAATCACAACAATTATTCGATAGACTAAAGCAAAAGAAATCTTATGGAAAATTTATGAAAGATAATTCGGATGCTTTTTTGTATACTATTTTTTGTATACTTTCTAAAAATGAAAAAGAAGGGGATAAAATACAATTTGATTTTTTTATTCCTAGAACAAATAAGATTGGTCATTCTGAATATCCATTTGATCAGTTAAAAGTCCAAAAGGAACCAACTAGTTTTAAGCCAGAAATACTTGATTTATCGGTTGTGAAAATAGACTTAGAAGATTTATGGGATGTTCTTGCAAAAACACTTGTTAATAAGGGCGATAATTTGACGGTTACCAAAATTATGGGCGTTTTGAGAAAGGAATTTTGGGATTTAACTTGTACGACAAATACACTAGATATTCTTAGGATGAAAATTAATCATTCTACTGGCGAATGTATAGAATATAAAAAAGAAAATCTTACAAATTTTATACAAATAAAAAAGAATTAATATGGAAAATCAAGAAATTGTTTGGGATGAAATTGCTTCAAATTGGAATAATTTTCGTGAAGTTCCAAGCCCATCTGTTGTAGACTTTTTACAAGATAAACATGGAAATGTTTTAGATTTGGGTTGTGGAAGTGGAAGGAATTTTTCTGCTATGTGTAAAAATGTAAACCTTTATGCTGTGGATTTTTCAAAAGAAATGTTAAAATTTGCAGAAAAGAAGGCAAAAGAATTAAAATTAAACGTTATAATTGAAAAATCTGAAACGGATAATTTATCTTTCGAAGATAATTTTTTTGATGCATCAATTTGCGCAGCAGTTTTGCATTGTGTTGATTCTAAAGAAAAAAGACAAAAAACGATTAAGGAAATCTATAGAACTTTAAAACCGGGACATGGGGCCTTTATCTCTGTTTGGGGGAAAAATTCTCCGAGATTAAAGGGGAAGCCAAAAGAGTGTTTTGTTTCTTGGTCTGTTAAGAATGATAAGGAGTTTAGAAAAACAGAGGGTAAAATAGCTCAAGAGAGATATACGTATATTTACGATTTAGAGGAATTAAAACAGGAAGTTTTAGATGCTGGGTTTGAGATTCTTAAGATATGGGAAGAGAGAAACGTTAATGTGATTGTTCGTAAGCTATAGTTTTAAAAGAGGGATAAATTTGTTATATTTATGTTAGTTAAAATTCATAGTGCTACCAGGTATGTTGTTGCTATTTGCGATGATGAGGTTTTCGGTAAAAAGTTTGAAGAGGGTGAACGTGGATTGGATATGACTGGAACTTTTTTTAAAGGAGATTTTAAAACAGAAGACGAAGTGGAAGAAATTATGAAAGAAATGGTAAGAGAAGATGCTTCGTTTAATATTGTTGGGGAAAAAACATGTGCAATTGCTATTAAAACCGGCTTAATTGAAGAAATTGGAATAATCCGTATTGACGGAGTTCCTATCGCTTTGACTTTGTTATAAAAAATAAAATCCCTAAAAAATAAAAGGGATTTAAGTAAAAATTATCTTATTCTGTATACTACTGAAACTTGTGCAGATATTGTTTGTTCACTTGGTTGTATTGAAGTAGTCGCTTCTTTTGCTACGACCATATTTTCTGCGCTACTCATTGCAGTATCATAAGCATACATTCTCCATGGATTATAGTTGAAACTAGAATCCGATACAGAAATAATTCCGCCGACTTTTCTGTCTAAACCGTCAGCCATTGCTTCTGCTTTTACTCTAGCATCTTCTGCTGCGAGTTTTATTGCTTCTGCTTTATATTGGTTTTTAAGTTCTTGACTAAGTTCGAAATTTATGTAACTTAATGTTGCATTGGCGTTTACTCCTGCATCAATAGCAGAACCTATTTTATCCGCCTCATTAGTTGACATTTTCACAACAACTGTGTGTGTAGCTTTATATCCTAACGATTTTCTTCCAGATTGAGTCCAATCAAAATCTTCGTAAATATTGAAATTGGTTGTTTGAATGTCTTCTTTTGAGAATCCTTCGGCAACTAAAGCGTCAATTAGATTATTTACAATTTCGGAATTCTTATCGTTTGCAGTTTTTGAATCTGCGCCAGTAGTTTCCACATTAAAATACAAACTTACTTCGTTTGGAATAACAGAAATTTCTGCCATGCCGTTGGTTGTAAGGGTATTTGTCTGATTTGGAGAAAGTTGCACAATAGTATAAACTATCAATAATGCTAGAATTATAATAGTTCCAGTAATAATTGAAGTTATCTTAATCGATTTTTCCATTATACCTCCCTTTTGAAAATTTAGTTAGTATGAAAAATAATATAGTTGCAAACCATGCTCCGATTAGAAACCATTCCCATGATGCAAGAGAATTAAAAAAAGTTGGGGTAGTAGACTCTATTACTCTAGCAGCTGGTTCGGCAGTTTTCATTAAAAAAGATTCCGCAATATTATCTTGTGCTAGGGAATAAACTTCTTGTGGTCTAATTAAATGGCGGACAATAAAGGAGAAAATTGTGCCGATTGTTAATGTAACTAATAATATAGTTTCGGTGGTTATACTTCTAGGAGAAATAACGATTTTCTTATTTGATAATTTATATGCTGGTATTCTCTTTCCCTTTATAGACCACCAGTGTTGTGTAGATTCTATTAAACCAGACTGAACTAGTTTTTTTATATTATAGCCAACACTATTTAGTGGGATTTTTAGAGCTCTGGATATTTCTGTTTCAGTTAGTTCTTTTTCTGCTAATAAATTTAGAATTTTTTTACAGGTAGTATTTCCTATTATTTCAGAAATATTTTTTGCCCTTGGATCATTCAAATCTATGGAGATGTAACTTTCTGTCATGCATTCCATAAACATAACTTATTTATAAATGACGCGATGAGTTCAAATTGGATTGAAGCTAATGATAATAATTTTTATAAACCTATTATTATTTTATTTGTTATGGGTTTAGACATGACTGATTATCTTGAGAAACTTGCGCCCGTCCTGGCAAGAACCATTTTCCCGGTGGGACAATTTGCTAGTAGTGATTTTTCTTTTTTTGATTTTTGGCAAGTTACAGATGTAAACAATATGGGAGACGTTTCTGTCATGCCCGTTTATCTAAATCTTATTAGAGCAGGGAGTAATGCTCCAGAATGCGCAAGAAATCTTTCATGGCGAGAACGTTATTCTCCGAAGGAACGTTATAAGGACTTTTTAATTTATAGTGCTCGAAATCCCACTCCTCGTGGAAAGAAAGAAAAAATATTCAAACCGATGATAAATTTGAATAATAATCAACTTGACTGGACAAATAGTTCTGAACGTTCCGTTTTAAGCGAAACTCCATATATTACTCTTTCTCCGTTATGTGTTAAAAATAGAACAATTAAGATAGATTATTTTTCACTTTAAACTTTTATTCTTCCTTCCTGGAGGTCTTTAAGAATTATTCTCGCAGTTCTGTCTTCGTTAACTTGGTTTCCCTTTTTTAGCATGTTCTTTTTTCTTCCTAATTCTTCTATTAATATTTCTGAATCTCCGTTTGCCTTAATTTCATAATAATCTTCGATTAATGAACCATATTCTTTCATTAATCTTCCCACAACAATTTCTGGGTTTTTTACTTTTGTCGAGTCTCTAGCACTAACTTTGGTATGTTTACTTATCATTTCCATGTTGCTGTCTGAATAACTTTTTGCGGGAATTACACCGGGTGTGTCCAAGATTAAGAGATCGCTGGTTAGTCTGACTTTTTGCATTGCCCTTGTAAATCCGGCTTCTGCTCCAACTTTTGCTGCAGATGTTCCAGTTAGGAAGTTGATTAAAGAAGACTTTCCAGTGTTAGGATATCCGATAATTCCAACTTGCTTTCTTCTTATTTGGTCGGATGGTAAAATTGCTTTTTTGGCTTCGATCTTTATTTTGGTTCTTAATTCTCTTGCTCCAATACGTTTAATACAAGATACAAATACGTACGGGTATAGATTTCTTTCTTTCATTTCTTTCCTTGCTTCGTCTAGATTTGCTAGGTCACATTTGTTTAAAACATAGATTATCTTTTTGCCCATACCTTTAATTTTTTCTTCTGTTTCAATATTTCTAGTGTCATCTATAAAACGTGCGTCTAAAACCTCTAGAATAACATCAGAAACTTTTATGATATCATCCGCTATGTCTGGATATTTCTTTCTTTGTTTGTCAATGTTCTCTATGTGTCCAGTTCTTCTTGAAGAAAACTCGTATCGTACTCTCATATTTTAATGAAATCGTGAGGGTTATTAAATATAACTGATAAAATACATAAATCGTTTTAAACCCATGAGAGATACACCTATATTATGAAAGAGGAATTTTGCCAGTTCATTAGAGAGAACGAATTGTCGCCGTTTAATCAGACGAAAACATCGGTGGGCGTAGTTCCTGGTTCTATATATCGAACTAAAGATGCAAAGTCTGTGCACAATAGACTCGTTTCTCAAATTTCTCAGGGATTTCATTTTTCAGATAGTTCAAATATTTGGCAATGTCTACCATTTTTAGATAATTGGGATGAAATTAAGAAAAGGCAGGATTTTTTCAGGAAATTGGATGAAGTAAAGCTTGATTTTATGAAATTGTTAAAAAAACCGAGACAGATCTGGTCTCCAAAATATGATGTTGTTGCAGTTACCGAGAACGAAGAGACGTTTATCAAATTAAATGAGCTTGGTTGTGGTGTTCAATTATTGTCTTCTGAGAGAGATTTATCTGAGTTAGAAAGATATGATATTGTTCAAGTTATAGATTGTGAAAATTTTGAAAGGCCGCTAGAATCTTTACCACAATCTGTTTTTATTAACGATATTGATGATGTTTATCTTGAAAGATATTTAGAGAAGTTATCTGCATGGAAAGAAAATTTAGATATTTTGAAAGAAAATTTGCAATCTGGGGAGATTGTTGATATTATAAACGAATTGTCCACGTTGTTTTGTTTTTTTGAAGGTGGGAAGGCTAGTTCAATAAAAAGAGAAAATGTTTTGAAAGTTGTTGAAGAAATTAATAATAAAATTGAGGAAAAGTTGAAAGATATGACTATTTCTGGCGTTTCTTTAATTAGAATAGTTAGTGAGGGGAAACTTCCAGACGATATTAATAAAATTGTTAGTAATGCCATAGGAGAGAGTGGAATTCCGGAGCAAATTTTTAATATTAGCATTCCGGTTTCTGTAGATGAGAAAGAGTTGGACGATTTAATTAGAAGACAAAGTGCGAACGAATTTACGGATTTGGCGGAGCAAATAAAATCTAAGGCGGGATTGTTAAGATCTGTACCACAAAAATTACAGAGAATTTCAGAGTTATTATTAGTTGAGGATTTTCTTGGTGGAATTTACAAATATATGTGTTCGGCTACATCATTTCCGGAAATATCTAATGATTTTATTTTATCTAATTCTAAAAATTATTTTCTTGAAAATGCTCAGCCAGTTAGTTTTAATTTGTCTGGTATGGATAAATGTTCTATACTTACTGGGGCGAATAGTGGAGGTAAAACGACTTTGCTTGAACATGTAATACAAATGATTAGTTTAACGCAATTTGGGTTGCCGGTTAATGGTGGATTTAATACTCCGTTATTTAGTGATGTTTATTATTTTGCCAAGAATAAAGGCGCTGCGAATAAAGGTGCGTTTGAAAATCTTTTGACTCAAATGGCTGGAATAAAACCAGGAGAGAAAACTTTGATTTTGGCGGATGAAATTGAAGCGGTTACGGAGCCAGGCGTTGCGGGTAAAATTATCGCATCGACTGCGGAATATTTTTTAGCTAAAAATTGCTTCTTAATTATTGCAACGCACTTAGGATACGAGATACAACAATCCTTACCAATAGGTGCTAGAATCGATGGGATTGAGGCAAAAGGATTGGATAAAGACTTTAACTTAATCGTGGACCACAATCCAGTTCTGGGAAGGCTGGCGCACTCTACACCCGAATTGATTGTTGAAAAAATGGCAAATATTTTTGATTCTGAGTATTTTAAGCATTTGAATGAAAAACTGAAGGAAAATAAATAAATCACCATAATCCTTTTAAATTTCTAGGAACTCTAGTCTTTATGCTAACTGATTCACTAGAAAGACCGAGATTACCTGCTGTAAGTGAAGAAGAAATAGCACAATGAAGAGAAAGAATTCTGAATCATAATTTCGCTCAAGAATTTGGTTTAGCATGTGACGATCCATGGGGACTGAGAGACCATCCAAGAACTGCTCGTGAGTGGAATGAAATGGAAATAGAATATGGCAAAAGAAAAATAGATGAGGAATATTCTGGAACGTCTTTATTCGGTAGGTTTATCGGATCATTTAGATCAACTGAAAGTTTGTCTTATTCTCCATAATAATTTTTTATAAATTACAATTTTCTCAATTACATAGCTTTATAATGGCATATTTCCACTTATTTTTATGGGAGACTTTAGATCGTTTCAACAAGATAGAGGAGGCCGTTCTAGCGGTAGAAGCTTTGGCGGAAGAGACGGTGGTAGAAGTTTCGGAGGCGGTAGAAGCTTTGGTGGAAGAGGAAGAGATTCTGGAAGCCGAGATAGAAGAGATATGCCATTATGTGATGCAGTTTGCGCTAAATGTGGTCAGGATTGTCAAGTTCCGTTTAAACCAACAGGGGATAAGCCAGTTTATTGTAGCAAATGTTTTGAAGGACAAAGAGATAATGATTCTAGTTCAAGAGATTCTGGAAGAAGCTTTACAAGTACAAGTTCACCAGTTTCATTGGAACAATTTCAACAACTTAATAGAAAATTAGATCAAATTTTAGAAATCTTAAATTCTTTGGAAATGATTGATGACGGAGAAGAAGAGGAAGCTGTAGAAGAAACACCTAAAAAGAAAAAAGATAAAAAAGCATCAAAGGAAAAAGAAACAGAAGTTGCAGACGATGAGCAAGAAGAATCAGTAGAAGAATCTGAGGATGATACAGAAGATTCTGAAAAAGTAGGCGAATTCTAAGATTTAGATATTTTTATTAATTTATAGTTTAAAACTTTCATTTAATGATGGAATATAATTTTCATATTTTTCTTTAGCTAATGTTTTGGATAATGCAAGTTGTTGATCCAAGTCTCCGTGTATAATAAAAACTTTTTTAGGTTTTGGAGCGAAGTTTTTTAACCATTTTAGTAATCCGACTCTGTCTGCATGTGCGGAAAATCCCTCAATAGATTCAACTTTGGACTTAACCACGACTTCTTTTCCTAATAGGTGAATATTTTTTTCTCCCTTTTTTATCCAATTTCCTAGGGTGCCTTCAACTTGAAAACCGACAAATAATATGGTGTTTTTCTCATCTTCAATGTTATTAACGATGTGATGTTTAATTCTTCCGGCTGTGCACATTCCGCTTCCGGCAATAATTATACATGGTTCTTGGACTCCATTGATTTGTTTTGATTCTTGTCTGCTTCTAGTTAAAGTTAATTCTTCGAATCCAAAAACATCGTTATCGGTTCTCATTCTTTCTTGAACGTCTACATTAAAATATTTTAGATATTTTCTAAAAATATCTGTAGACCTTATTGCCATAGGTGAGTCTAGAAAAACTGGCATTCTTGGTATTTTTCCACTTTCCATAAAGTTATCTATGAAAAATAATAATTCCTGAGTTCTTTCTATAGCAAAAGAAGGAATTAAAACTTTCCCTCCACGTTTATATGTTTCATTAATTACTCTAGCTAAATTTTCTTCTCTTTTTTGTCTTGGGTCGTGCAATCTATCTCCGTAAGTTGATTCCATGAAAACATAATCTGCCTTTTGTATTGGATCGTAATTTTTTACTAAGATGGAATGTTCTTGTCCTAAATCCCCCAAGAAGACAACCGTTTTAACTTTCTTATTTTCGGTTACAGAAAGTTGAATACATGATGAACCCAAAATATGTCCTGCGTCGTAAAATGTTGCAGTTATATTTTTGCTTATCTTAACCTCTTCCTTATATTTAACTCTGGAGAATAGTTTCATAGCATCATTAACGTCTGTGAGTGTGTAAATTGGTTTTCTTGGCGGGAGATGTTGTTCTGCTCTTCGTTTATTTTCGTTTTCAGTATCTTCTCTGGCAATGTTTGCTGAGTCTGCCATGATCAATTGTGCTAAAGCTTTTGTAGCATCAGTTGCGTAAATTCTTCCTCTAAATCCATTTTTTACAAGTAATGGAATTCTACCACAATGATCTAAATGTGCGTGAGTTAAAACCAGTGCATTATATTTCCTTGGATTAAATTCAAATTTTGCATAATTTAATTTTTCTAGATTTTTATCTCCTTGAAACATTCCACAGTCTATTAGAATCTGGCTTTCTTCTGTAGCTAGACTGTAACAAGAACCAGTAACTTCTTTTGCTGCACCTAAAACTTTTATTTCCATCTCTTTTTATTATAAGTTAGTTGTTCTTTTAATATCTATGCATTGTGGAAGTATTTAAAAGAGAGGGCATATAATGGATATTTATGGAATTAATAAGTATAGCTTTGATTGCACAATTGTTTGTTTTAATAAATCCGTTTTCATCTTTCCCAGTTTTGTTTTCCGCTTATAAAAATAAAATGAATGTGAAAAAGATTGCCGTTAGTGCCTCTATTATTGCGCTGGCTATTGCAATTATAATTTGCTTAGTTGGTTCTGATCTGTTTGGACTGTTTGGGATAACCGTAGATTCTTTTAGAATTGCTGGCGGTATTTGCTTGCTTTTACTTGGCTTGGATACAATTAGGAATAGAGAAGATACATCTATCACGGACAGAATTGATGGATTAATCTCAATTTTAGCTACGCCACTTTTAACTGGTCCAGCTACTATCTCTTTTATAGTAATTAAATCCATAGAAATTGGTAAAATTCCTTTATTGTCTAATATAGTTATTGCTTTTGTTTTAGTTGGAATGGTGTTTGTTTTGTTTTCGTATAGTGTTAAGAAAATAAATATGAGAGTTGTAGAGATTAGTTCAAAAGTTTTGGGATTATTCTTGACAGCGATGGCAATAGAGCTTATTTCTGTTGGCGTATATAATTTATTTATAGGATTTGCTTGATTTATTATTTAGATAAATATTTTACACATTTTTTTATTAGCTCTTCATAGTTTTTATCTTTTTTCCATTCTTCTGCGATAAATTTTCTAAGTTCTTGATGGTTTGGATATCCTTTTTCTGTTGTAAAGCAAAGGTCTCTGAATTCAAGATTTAGCAATATCGTTAGAGATTCTTTCAAGTCTTCGGTCTTCTTTTTGCCTATTTGTTTTTCTACTTTTTTGTAATCATGCTCAAAAAAATGAAAATGCAGGGTTTCGTGAGCAATCGTTGAAATAGCTCCCGTCAGATTATTAAAAGCAGAGCACATAAACCATTTTTCACTTATATTGTAAGGGCAGACTCCAATGGTGGTTATATAACATGTCAATTTTTTCTTAAAAGGGTTTCCAGTTATTTTTTCGAGTCTGTTAAAAAATTCTTTTTCTTCTAGGTCCCATAACTTTTTTACAGATTCTATAAACACTTTAATAAAATCAGAATTGTAAAATTTAGTAGAGTATTTTTCTATGTTTTTTTTGGCTTCTTTAATTGGCTTACCTTTAGAGATCTCTATTAATCTTAAGGGGATTGACTTACCCCAATCTTCTCCGAAAGAACTTTTTCTATTTGATTTATCCCAAATATTCCAAGTATCTTTATTTTTATCGAATTTAAAAGTAATCTGGGGCATGCAATTAAATAGATTAAGAACTTTATATGGTTTTCTAAGACGAGATTTACATTAATTCTTTTTTAATTAACTTGTGCGCAGCGTTAATTTTTTGAAAAGTTTCATGATTACCATCTGGCATATCCGGATGATGTGTTTTTGCTAGATCTTTGTACTTTTTGCTTATTACTTCAAAGTCCATTTCATTTGCATCTACACCAAGTGTTTTTCTCGCTTCTTGAAGTTGTTCGGATAAGTTATCGTCTTCGGAAAATTCACTAATAAATTGACTTGGAGTTATTTCTTTTGTAGTTAATTTTTCAACTTCGCATTTTAGAACCTTATCAATAATATAAAGATTTTCTACGAAATTTTTCATTTGGGAATAAGTATATTTTAAATTTCTTCCTTGAAAATACCATGATGCGGAAGCTGGAGCCTTTTTCTGTGCTAATTTTTCCATTTTGATATCTACATGATCACGATCTATTCCAAGTGGTCTTAGTGTTTGTACAATATTATTTTGTATTTGTACAGCTTTACGATCGAAAGATCCAGTTATTCTTGGTGCTTCAATTTCATTACCTTTGATTTTTACCATATAAATAATCCTAAAAAGAGGTTTTTAAACCTAGGGGCAATCGACAATTTTATCAAAACCAAACCCTTTAAAAGGAGTTGTTCAAAAGATATAATATGGTAGAAAATGAAAAAAGTAAAGAGGAAGTGAAAGTACAAAAAACAACACAAGATAGTGTTAACTCTTCGGGGAAGGATGAATCTTTAGAAATTACAGACGCTGATGAAAAGGCGGGCGCAGAATTAATGGAGAAATTATTAAATGCAATGAAAGAAACGGCTAATCCAGATGTAGAAGTTGTAAATAAAGAAGCAGAGTTTCAAGAGAAATTAGCAAGACAGCAAGCAGAATTTGATAATTTTAGAAAAAGAATGGAAAAGGAGAAACAAGAAATTTTAGTAAATGCGAATGCAAATTTAATTTCGGAGATATTACCGGTTCTGGATCATTTTGAATTATCTCTAGAACATAATAAAGACAAGGGCGTGAAAATGATATATGACGAACTTAACGAAGTCTTAAAGAAACAGGGTTTGAAAATAATTGATTCAACGGGAGCGTTTAATCCAAAGATTCACGAGGCTGTTATGACCGCGGAAGGGAATAAGGATGGAATTATTTTAGAAGAATTTCAGAAGGGTTTTTTGTTAAACGAAAAGCTTTTAAGGGCATCAAAAGTTAAAGTTAGTAGTATAGGAGATAAAAAATGACCGGAAAAATTATAGGAATTGATTTAGGAACAACATTTTCAGCTGTAAGCATAATGGAAGGCGGAAGGGCAAAAATTATCCCAAATACAGAAGGTAATAATACAACTCCTAGTGTAGTTTCTATTAATGGAGATGAGGTTTTGGTTGGTGATGTTGCAAAAAGAGGAGCAGTCGCAAATACAAAAACTACAGTTAGAAGTATTAAGAGATTAATGGGTACAAAGAAAATGACTTCTATCGGTGACAAAGAATACTCTCCAGAGCAGATTTCAGCTATGATTTTAGGAAAATTAAAGAAAGATGCCGAAGCTTATTTGGGTCATGAGGTAACTGATGCTGTTATTACAGTTCCTGCTTATTTTGGAGACGCTCAAAGAAATGCAACAAAGGATGCTGGGGTTATTGCTGGATTAAATGTAAAAAGAATAATTAATGAACCCACCTCTGCAGCCTTAGCTTATGGTTTGGAGAAAGCAAATGATCATACAATATTAGTTTTTGATTTTGGTGGTGGAACTTTTGATGTTTCTATCTTAGAACTTGGTGGTGGAATTTTCGAGGTTAAATCAACAAGTGGAGATAATTTCCTTGGTGGGGATGACATTGATAATTTATTAATAGATTTCTTAGTTGCTGAATTCAAGAAAGAAAATGGTATTGATTTAAAATCTGATTTAGTTGCCTTACAAAGACTTAGAGATGCATCTGAAAAGGCAAAAATAGAGTTAAGTTCAGCTCAACAAACAAAAATAACTATTCCATATTTATCTGCTGCGGCTGATGGGCCAAAACACTTAGATGTTACATTAACAAGAGCAAATTTTGAAAAACTTTGTGATCCTATTTTTGAAAAATTAAAGAATCCAGTAAAACAAGCACTTAAAGATGCTAAAATGCCAAAAATTGATAAAGTTATTTTAGTTGGTGGTTCTACAAGAATCCCTATGGTTCAAAAAATAATTCAAGATCTTACAGGACTAGTTCCAGATAAATCTGTTAATCCGGATGAAGCTGTTTCACTTGGGGCTGCAATTCAGGGTGCAATTATAAGTGGAGATGTTAAAGATATTTTACTTTTAGACGTTACACCATTAACTTTAGGAATTGAAACAATGGGTGGACTTAGGGTTCCATTAATTGAAAGAAACACAACAATCCCAACAAGAAAGAGTGAAACTTTCACAACTGCTGCTGATGGTCAAAATGCTGTAACAATTAATGTTTTACAGGGTGAAAGAGAAATGGCAGAAGATAATAAATCTTTAGGTAAATTTGATTTAGTTGGAATACCTCCAGCCCCAAGAGGGATACCTCAGATTGAAGTTAGTTTTGATATTGATACGAATGGTATTGTTCATGTTTCTGCAAAAGATTTAGGAACTGGCAAAGAACAAAAAATCACTGTTACTGGCGGAGCTTTAACTGAGGCAGAAATTCAAAAAATGGTAAAAGATTCTGAGAAATTCAAAGAAGAAGATGCTAAAAAGAAAGAATTAATTATGGCTAGAAATGAATCTGAATCTTTAATTTATGCTACTCAAAAAATGGTAGAAGAATATAAGGATAAACCAGAGCTTAAGGCAACAATCGAAGCAATACAAAAGGAAGTAGATGTATTGGTGGAAGTTTTGAAAGGCAATGATGTTGAAAAGATAAAAAATACTTTGGAGAATGTTAAGAAAGTTTCTCAAGATTTGGGAGCTAAAATATATGAACAATCCGCAAAAGAACAAGCTGCACAAGCTGAAGGTAAAGACGATTCTAAAGTAGTTGATGCAGAAGTTGTTGACGAGAAGAAATAGTTTTTAAATTATATTTTTATTTAATAAAATAGCATTATTCTAATTGACATTGGTTTAGCAAAGATTTTCCTTCTCTCATTGATGCCTCGTTAATTGATAGTAAATTCCCATAGGGTTTAGAAACTTTTTCATATTCTCTTTGAGCTTTTTTGACCATATCTTCTGCTAGGCCTGCTATAATATTCCCGATAAAATCCTTGGTAGTTCTTAGGTCGCCTGTCTTTGGAATATTGATTACTCCGTATCCGCTAATCCATCCCATATAATGGTTATTATTTGGATCTTGCCTTATTTCGACTATCCATATTAAGGGGACTTCATATCTTCCCACAACGTTATCTTTTGAATAATTTACTAATCCTTTTTCAAAATGAACGGGTAATCTGTCTCCTGCAACCATTTTAATGTTATAATTTTCTCCTTGTAACTGTTATTTTCGTGGAGCTAAACTTTTTAAATTTAACTATAGTCGCTTTAGCATCAGCTTTAAAAATGAAAAGGTGCATTAGCTAACATGGCAAAAGACTATTATGAAATTCTTGGCGTGAATAAAACGGATTCTGATGATGTTATTAAGAAGGCTTATAAAAAACTTGCTCTAAAATATCATCCGGATAAAGCCGAGGCTGATAAGAAGAAAGAGTATGAAGATAAATTTAAAGAAATAAACGAAGCCTATAGTACTATTAGTAATCCAGAAAAAAAAAGGAAATACGATATGGGCGGAGAGAGTCCGTTTAGTAGTCATTCTTCGGGATCACATAGTGGCGGGTTTGAGGATATTTTTGCAAATTTATTTAGAAATGGATTTGGCGGTCAAGACTATGACGAAGAAGAAGAGGTGGACGCAGATTTGCATTATGAAATCACGATTGAATTTGTTGAGGCAGCATTCGGTGTAGAGAAAGAAATTATTATGAAAAAAGATATTCCTTGTGATATTTGTGGCGGAACAGGTGCAGAAGATAAAATATTAAAAAAATGTAGTAAGTGTAATGGACAGGGTAGAATTAAGGTTAGCCAAAGAACACCATGGGGAACAATTAATCAGGTCGCCCGATGTGATCGCTGCAACGGGGAAGGTCAAATTCCAGAAAACAAATGTCCGCATTGTGATGGTAAGGGAATATTTAGCGAAAGAGAGAAGGTCAAGATAAAAATCCCTAAGGGAATTAATAATGGACAAACATTAAGAATTCCGGGCGGGGGTAATGCTATCAAAAATAACGAAGAGGGGGATTTGTATCTTTTAATTAGAGTTAATCCACATAAGATTTTCAGGAGAGATGGCTTTGATATACATATGAATCTTTCAATAAGTTTTTCTCAGGCTGCATTGGGTGCGGAAATTAGTATCCCTACTTTATCTTCGGAAGAAATAAAAATAAAAGTTGCTAGTGGAACACAGTCTGGAGCTGTTTTAAGGCTGAAAGGAAGAGGAATTCCTCATCTCAATAGCCCAAACCATAGTGGGGACCAGTTTGTTAAGATTACAGTTAATACTCCACAAAAATTGAATAAGGCACAAAAAAAACTATTTGAAGAATTGAAAGAGCTAGATAAATAAGAGTATTCTCACAGAAAGGCTTAATAATTAAAAAACATTACTCATAATTATGAAAGATATCATTATTCGTGGCGCACGAGAACACAACTTGAAGAATATAGACGTTACTCTACCAAGAGATAAATTGATAGTTATAACTGGAGTTTCTGGTTCTGGAAAGTCTACACTGGCTTTCAATACACTTTACGCAGAAGGGCAAAGACGATATGTTGAATCATTAAGCGCGTATGCTAGGCAATTTTTAGGCATAATGAGTAAGCCGGATGTTGATTCTATTGAAGGACTTTCGCCCGCAATTTCTATTGAACAAAAAACAACTTCTAATAATCCGAGAAGTACTGTTGGGACAGTAACTGAAATATATGACTATCTTAGACTTTTATATGCCAGAGTCGGGATTCCTCATTGTCCAGATCATAAAATAAAAATTCAAGCTCAAACTCCAGAGCAAATTTCAAATAATGTTCTAAGGGATTTTTCAGGAGAAATAACAATTTTGGCTCCGATAATTTCTCAGAAGAAAGGAACATACGAGCAATTAATTAAAGATATAGCAAAAGAAGGATTTTCAAAAGTTAGGGTAAACGGAAAAATCTACAGAACTGATGAGAAAATTCCCTTAGACAGATATAAGAAACATGATATTGAAATTGTAATCGATAGAATTTCTGTAGAAGATAAATCTAGAGCGAATGAGGCTATCGAAAGTGCCCTAAAGAAGGGTGATGGGAAAGTTATAGTTTTTGATTCTAAAAAAGAAAGCATGTATTCCTCTATGCTTTCGTGCCCAGTTTGTGGAATGTCTTTTGAAGAACTTGAGCCCAGAATGTTTTCGTTTAATAGTCCATTTGGTGCCTGTGAAGAATGTAAAGGATTGGGTGTGAAGATAGAATTTGATCTAGATTTAATTATTCCGGATAAAACAAAAAGTATTATGGATGGTGCGATTGATATTTATGGTAAAATGGATTTAAGTTGGAGGGGACAACAATTACAAGTTGTCGGAAAAAAATATGGGTTTGGTTTATTTACACCAATAAATAAATTTTCGAAAGAACAACTTAAGATTTTGCTTTATGGAAGCTCTCAACCCATAAAGGGAAGATGGTCAACTGGGGCTACAATGAATTTCGAAGAGGGATGGGAAGGACTTATCCCACAGTCGGATAGACTCTATAAAAGCACAGAATCTGAATGGAGAAGACAAGATTTAGAAAAATATATGAGAAGTTCTCCGTGTCCAGTGTGTTTAGGTCAAAGACTGAAGAAAAAGATTTTAGCGGTTACAATACAGGATAAATCAATTGCAGAAATTTCCGATATGTCTGTTTCTAAGTGTTTGTTATTTTTCAAAGAATTAAAATTAACTGGAAAAGAAATGAAGATTGCAAATTTAATTTTAAAAGAACTAATTTCTCGTTTGACCTTTTTATTAGATGTGGGCCTAGGATATTTGACTTTGTCAAGAAGTGCTGGAACTTTATCTGGCGGAGAAGCACAGAGAATTAGACTTGCAACTCAAATTGGTTCTAATTTGATGGGAGTTTTGTATATTTTAGATGAGCCATCTATCGGACTTCACCAGAGAGATAATATGAAATTAATTGAGACACTTCATAAATTAAGAGATCTTGGAAATACACTAGTTGTTGTTGAACACGATGAAGATACAATAAGAAGAGCTGACTATGTTGTTGATATGGGACCTGGAGCGGGAATTCATGGAGGAGAAGTTGTGGCGATTGGAACTCCCGAAGAAATTGAAAAAGATAATAAATCTTTGACTGGACAGTATTTATCCGGAAAAGAAGTTATTGGAATCCCGCAAAAAAGAAGGACTTCGGATAAAAATATAATCTTTAAAGGATGTAGAGAAAATAATTTAAAAAATATTGATATAAAAATACCTACTGGAGTTTTAACTTGTTTAACTGGAGTTTCGGGTTCTGGAAAGTCTACACTACTTGAAGAAATAATATATAAAGGTTTAAACAGAATAATAAATAATTCTCAAGATACACCTGGAAAGCATGATAAAATTATTATGAATGACGATATCGATAAGGTTATTGTAATTGATCAAAGTCCGATTGGAAGAACACCGCGAAGTAATCCGGCTACTTACATAAAGGTTTTTGATGATATTAGAAATTTGTTTGCAGAAACTAAAGAAGCTAAAATGAAAGGCTATGGGCCTGGAAGATTTTCTTTTAATGTTCCTGGCGGAAGATGTGAAAAGTGTAGTGGTGATGGAACAATTAAAGTAGAAATGAATTTTTTACCAGATGTTTATGTGGAGTGTGAAGAATGTCACGGCAAAAGATATAATTCAGAAACTCTAAATATATTGTATAAAGGAAAATCAATAGCAGATGTTTTGAATATGAGTGTTGAGGAATCATTGAAATTATTTGAAGCGGTTCCAAATATAAATAGAAAACTTTCTACTTTAAATGCTGTAGGCCTTGGGTATATCAAAGTTGGACAGAGCGCATTAACTCTTTCTGGTGGGGAAGCACAAAGAGTAAAATTAACAAAAGAACTTTCCAAAAGAGGAACCGGAAAAACTTTATATTTACTTGATGAACCAACAACTGGACTGCATTTCCACGACGTTAAAAAACTTCTTGAAGTTTTACAGAATTTAGTTGATAAAGGAAATACGATGGTAATTATTGAGCATAATTTAGATGTAATAAAATCAGTCGACCATATAATTGATTTGGGCCCAGAGGGGGGAGATGGTGGCGGGGAAATAATTGTAGAGGGAACACCTGAAGAAGTTGCAAAAAGTCTAAAGAGCTATACTGGAAAATTCTTGAAGGAAATGCTAAAGTAGATTATTCCCAAAACTTCTTATATTCTAAAAGATTATATTAAATATGGTAAAAGTATCTGAAATCTCGTATCTGCCAGAAGGCCCAGGTTGTTATATTTATAAAAACAAAAACGGAGAAATTATATACGTAGGCAAGGCAAAGAATATAAAAAAAAGAGTTTCTAGTTATTTTAATAGAGCGCTTGACAGCAAAACCATGTCTTTAGTCTCACAGATAGAGGATATTGAAATTATGGTTACAACTAGTGAAGTTGAAGCTTTACTTTTAGAAAATAATTTGATAAAAAAACATTATCCGAAATATAATCTTGATTTAAAGGACTCTAGAAGATATGCTTATCTATTATTACACGAAGATAAGTTGCCATGGATTGAGACAGCTAGACTTAGGGATGAAAAAGGAAATTATTATGGTCCGTTTGTTTCTGGCGCAATAAGAAAATTAATATTAGAAGTAGTTTCTAGGAATTTTAGAATTTTAACAGCTAAAGCTTCGCCACAACTAAGAAAAACAATTGACCCAAAAGCTTATGCAGAAAGAGTTACACAAGCAAAGAAAATTCTCGAAGGCAAAGTTGATGAATTAATTAATGAACTGTCTGAGAAAATGAAAGCGCACTCTTCTAAAACAAATTACGAATATGCCATGACACTTCGAAATCAAATTGAAGCGCTAGAAACCTTGAAAGAAAAACAAATTGTTGAAATGACTAAATCAGTTGACGCAAATATTGTAAATTATATTGTTAGTAACGATGAAGTTTATTTGATATTATTTACGATTAGAAAGGGAATTTTAGACGAAAAACAATCTTTCAATTTTGCATATTACGAAAACTTTTTTAATGATTTCTTGACACAATATTATGATTCTGCTCCAATTCCTCAAGAATTAATTGTTCCGCATGAAGTAGACCCGGTGCTTAAAGATTATCTAATTAAGAAATCTAATAGAAAAGTTTCTATAATTATTCCCAAGAAAGGAGATAAAAAAGACTTACTTGAACTTGCGAGAAAAAATATTGATACAACCTTTTTCGCAGGAAGTGAAAGAGTTTTGGCACTACAGAAGATACTAGAATTCAAAAAACCACCAAGAGTAATCGAATGTTTTGATATTTCTCATCTTGGTGGAACGAATACCGTTGCGTCTATGGTTAGTTTTAACAATGGACTGCCAAATAAATCAAATTATCGAAAGTTTAAAATTAAATCGGATATACAAAATGATGATTATGCTGCGATGAGAGAAGTAATTGAAAGAAGATATTCTGGAAGTTTGACTAGGACACTGGATTTTCCGGATTTAATAGTTGTAGATGGTGGGCTAGGACAACTCAACGCAGCGCTTGAATCACTTAAAAAAATAAATAAAAAAATTCCGGTAATTTCTCTAGCTAAAAGACTTGAAGAAATTTATGTTCCAGAAAAAAATTCTCCGATAGTTGTTTCGCATAAAGATAAAGGACTACAAATGCTACAAGCGATAAGAGATGAGGCGCATAGATTTGCGATTAGCTATCAAAAACTTTTAAGAAGCAAGGAGATGTTTAGGAAATAATGGAAAATAAATTTAAATTAGTTTCAAAGTATAAACCCGCAGGTTCACAGCCAGAGGCAATTAAGCAATTAGTCGAAGGTATAAATATGGGAATCAAGGCGCAAACACTGCTAGGAGTTACTGGCTCTGGTAAAACTTTTACGATGGCGAATGTTATAAAATCAGTAAATAAACCCACGCTAGTATTGGCACACAATAAAACTCTCGCCGCACAACTTTATAGAGAATTTAAAGAATATTTTCCAGAAAATAGGGTAGAGTATTTTGTTTCTTTTTATGATTATTATCAACCAGAGTCATATATGCCAGCAAAAGATCAATATATTGAAAAAGATTCACAGATAAATCCATTAATTGAGAGACTTAGGCTTAGCGCAACAACTTCATTAATAGAAAGAAAAGATGTTATTGTTGTAGCTTCTGTTTCTTGTATTTACGGTATTGGTAATCCAAAGAACTATTCCGGAATGAGAATTGATTTTTCTAAGAGGATGAAAATCAAACGAAGTGAAATTATGTCCAGAATTATAGATATTCAATATGCGAGAAATGACGTTGAACTATTGCCAGGAAGATTTCGTGTTAAGGGAGAGAATATAGATATTATTCCTGGTTATGATAGGGATATTGTACGAATTGAAATGTTTGGGGATGAAGTGGATAGGATTAGCATTATAGAAAAAAATACAGGAGAGACAAAACAAATTTTAGATCATTATACACTATTTCCAGCAAGACATTTTGTTACACCCGAAAATGAGCTTGAACCCGCACTAAAAAGGATAGAAAAAGAACTTGAAGAGCAATTGCCAAAATTAGGGTTAATAGAAGCTCAAAGACTAAAACAAAGAACGATGTATGATTTAGAAATGATTAGAGAAGTTGGATTTTGTAAGGGGATTGAAAATTATTCTGCGCATTTTGAAAATAGAAAAACAGGAGATAAACCGTTTTGCCTACTAGATTATTTTGGAGATGATTTTTTGATTCTAATTGATGAAAGCCACCAATCCATTCCGCAAGTTGGAGCGATGTATGAGGGAGATAGACAGAGAAAAACAACTCTGATTGACTATGGGTTTAGACTTCCATCTGCACTTGACAATCGTCCATTGAAGTTTAATGAATTTGAAGAATATTTGAAGAAGCAAAATGTAATTTTTGTGAGCGCAACTCCTTCCAAATATGAAGAAGAACACTCTAAAAAAATAGTTGAACAAATTATTAGGCCAACTGGTTTAATAGACCCCCTTGTTGAAACTCGAAAAACGAAAAATCAGATGCCAGATTTAATTAAAGAAATTAATGAAACGATTAAAAAAGGAGATAGGGTTTTAGTTACCGCTCTTACAAAGAAACTTTCTGAAGAAATTGCAGATTATTTTGCCTCGCAAGGGATAAAGACCAGATATTTACATTCAGAAATTAAAACAATTGAGCGTTCTGAAATAATTAGACAGTTTAGACTTGGAAAATTTGATGTTTTAGTCGGAATTAATTTACTTAGAGAAGGAATTGATATCCCAGAGCTGGGACTTGTTGCAATTTTAGATGCGGATAAAGAAGGATTTTTGAGAGATGCTAGAAGTTTAATTCAGATTATAGGAAGAGCTGCTAGAAATGTAAATTCTAAAGTTATACTATATGCGGACAAATCTACTGATTCTATGGAAAAAGCTTTAATGGAAACAGAGAGAAGAAGAAAAATACAAATAGAATATAATAAGATTCATAAGATAACTCCTAAGACAATTAAAAGACCAATTGAAGAACAAACTATAGTTTTGAAAGATACGAAACATATTCCTAAAAAAGAGAAAGAGAGACTTGTTCCTCAGCTTGAATTAGAAATGCGTCAAGCTGCCGAAAGACTTGATTTTGAACTAGCTATTGCCTTGCGTGACCAAATACAGGCCTTGCAGAAAGAACTCGGAATTAAAAAAGAAGAAAAAATTGAGTAGGGCTTGCTGTTTTTATTATCTTCTGGAACGTTTTCTCTTTCGTCTTCCGTTTTTTTTGAGTCCTAGGGATTTTCTATAGTTTGCACGTTGTTTTGCTTCTGCTCTTTTGCTCCGTTCTTGACTCCTATCTCCGATGGAATAGTATTTATGTCCAGTTATTCCTAGAGTTTTAAAATTATGAATACTTTTCTTTGTCTTTACTGAAGAAATTAAAGTTTTATGATATAGTTGCAGGTTTGTGTTTTTCATATTGTCTAGAGCTTAACAACGTATTTAAGTGTTGGTAATTAGAAAATTATTTTTTTTTGGATAAATTCTTGGTCATGGCCACTATCCAATTCCAATGTAAAATAAAGTGTATTAATCCAAGAAGAATGAATAGGATTCCGCTCCGATCATGGATTGTGGACCAGGTGCCTTTTATAATTCCTAAAAATGTTTGATAGCTTCCTTGTTTCACCCCAGAAGGTAGAAAAAAGAAAATAACTAATCCACTTATGGCGGTTATCACAAATGCAATCGTCATTAAAATATCAACTATATAATTTAATGTATTTTTTTTCATATCTATAATTACTAATCATACTTTATAAATTTGAGCAAACAATGGGCTCTGTTGAAAAAGTCCCGAGGCAAAGATTAATTTACCCCGAGAATGTATATCTTTTGAGGTGATATACATGAAAAACACATGTAAACTAGTTATAAAAATCCAGCGATTGCTGAAACAA
>Ga0172378_10000210_pt1 | contig 48644 bp, 52 predicted proteins | sample GrowelOW332metaG_FD_119755 | JGI IMG/M metagenome (GOLD analysis project Ga0172378, IMG submission 119755) | Groundwater microbial communities from an aquifer near a municipal landfill in Southern Ontario, Canada - Pumphouse #3_1 metaG | ecosystem: Environmental > Aquatic > Deep subsurface >...
AAAAAAGAAAGGTACTTATAATGAGAAACTTTATAAGTTATGATGAATCAATTAATATATTAAATAATTTAAATATATCAAAAATAACTACTGAAAAACTTTTTATTACAAATACAATTGGAAGAGTAATCGTAAATGATGTAATAGCAAATCATAATAATCCAGAATTTTTAACATCTGCAATGGATGGTTATGCAATAAAATTTGAAGATATAAAAAATGAAAATATAAAAATAATTGCAAAAAATCCTGCTGGAACTGTTGTTGAAATGCAAGTTGAAACAAATACTTGTATTAAAACTTTTACAGGTTCATTAATGCCCAAAGGAAGTGATACTTTAGTTCCTATTGAAAATGTTGAAGTTACCCTTGATAAAATCAAAATTATCAAAGAAGTACCTTTTGGATTTGCAGTTAGAAATATTGGTGAAGATTATAAAAAAGATGAAGTTTTAATCAAAAAAGGAACAGTAATCGGGTTTGCAGAAATTGGAGTATTAGCTTCACTTAATATTTCGCAAATTGAAGTAATTATTAATCCAACAATTGCAATTGCAAGTACAGGAAGTGAAATTTTAGATTTGGGCGAAACTCAAACAAATAACTCACAAATTAGAAGTTCAAATCATTTAACATTAGAAGCTTTATTTAAAAGTAATGGTGCAAATACTATTCAAATGGGTGTTGTAAAAGATGATATGGATTCAATTACAAAATTAATCGAAACTGCTTTATTAACGGCTGATATTGTCGTTACAACAGGTGGTGTTTCTGTTGGAGATTATGATTTTGTTCAAGATGTTATAAAAGATAAATTAAAAGCAGAAGTTTTATTTCATGGGGTTAATTTAAAACCAGGAATGCATATTTTATTAGCAGTAAAAGATAATAAAATAATTGTTGCACTGCCTGGTTTTGCGTATTCTTCGATGGTTTGTGCAATGCTTTATGTTTTACCTTTGATTTATAAATTTAGAAATTCTAATGAAAAACTTCCTATTGTAAAAGCTAAAATCAATCAAGATTTTCCTAGATTTCAAGCAAAAACAATTTTTACAGCTTGTAATGTTGAGTATAAAAATGGCGAATATCAAATAAATTTTGATGGGAAAAAAAGTGGAACAAGTGCAATATTAACAAATATGCTAGAAAGCCCTGCTTTATTAATACAAAAAGAAAATAGCGAAAATATTAAAGCAGGAGATTTAGTAGATATTTTACTATTAAACAATCTAAAATAAATGAATAAAAACTTATTTTATATTCTTATGGTTTTTGCCATGATATTTTGGGGCGCTTCTTGGATTAGCACTAAAGTTCTTACAAACTATGTAAATGAATATGAATTAGTTTTTTTACGAATGGGAATTTGTTTTATTACAATGTTTCCAATAATTTACTTTTATAAACTCTCTTTTAAACTAGATATTAAATCTTTTTTCTTAATTTTAATAGCTTCATTTGTTTTAACATCTTATAGTATTTCTATGTTTATAGGTCTAAAACACGGAAGTGGTGGATTTGGTGGTGCTTTAGTTACAACATTGATTCCTATAAATACTTTTATTTTAGTTGCTATTTTAAATAAAAAAACTATTAGTTTAAAACACTCATTTGCTTTAATTCTTGGAGCTTTTGGGGTTTTAAATATGCTTAATATTTGGAATTTTGATTTAAGTGAGATATTCTCAAAAGACACTTTATATTTTTTATTAGCTTCTATTTTATGGCCAATTTTAACAATTATCACAGCAAAAGCCACAAAAATAAATGCTTTTGTTTTTACTTTTTATACTTATATAATTTCAAGTTTTGTTCTTTTTATATTTTTTGTAGATACAAGTATATTTGAAAAAGTTGTAAATCTTGATTTTATTTTTTGGTTTAATTTGTTTGTAATTACAATTTTAAGTACAACTTTTGCCACTTCTATTTATTTTATAGGAGCTTCAAAACTAGGAGCAAAAGAGGTTTCATCTTTTATCTTTTTAGTTCCAGCAACCGCACTTATAATTGGAGCAATATTTTTAGATGAAAAAATCACTTCTAATACTATAATTGGAACAATTTTTACGATAATTGCTATTTATATTTTAAATAACTTAAATTTATTTAAGTTATTTAAAAAGTAAGAATTTATTTAATAGTTTTTCTTTCTAAATAAGATTTTACTAAATTATATGAAATTAAAATGAGTATTAACAAACTAGAGATTTGAGTATAAATAGAACTTTCTTCTGAATATGTACTAAACTTTAAAATATTTAATTCAGAAAAAAACATATCATATAAAAACCCAAATAAAAACGATAATATGGCTATTGTTGCAAGATAAATTATCAAAGAAGTTTTCCCTAAAAGTTTATAAACAACACTCATAGTAACAGCACTTGTTGCAGGTCCTGCTGTTAAAAAAATAAATGCAGCTCCTCCGCTCATTCCACTTAACATAAAAGCAGCAGCCAATGGCAATGAAGCTGTTGCACAAACATATAAAGGCATTGAAAATAAAATAATTATAATATATGTTAAAAATTGATTCTCAAATAATAAAGAACTATATTCTTTTGGTACAAAAGTAGTAAAAATAGCACCTAAAATAAGTCCAATAAATAGAGGATTTACCATATCTTTTGCTAGTGTTATATAAGCATAACTAAAAACTGCTTTTATTGAAAAAGATTTTTTTTCTTCTTTTGAAGAACCGCAAGCGCAATGATTAGAACAAGATGATTCTTCTTTAATTTCTTGTATTTTTTTATCATCTTTTTCTACAAAATTTTGGATTAAACCCACAACAATTGCAATTATTATAGAAGAAATTACTCTAAAAATTGTAAAAACCAATCCAAAAAAAGAAAAAGTTGGTAAAATAGAATCAACACCTGTTATTGGAGTTGAAATCAAAAAACTCTGAACAGCTCCTTTACTTGCACCTTCTTTTCTTAAACTTTGAGCCAAAGGAATAACAGAACAGGAACAAATAGGAAGAGGAATTCCAAAAAGAGTAGCTTTAATTACTGAGCCAATTGAGCTTTTTCCTAAATGTTTTGAGATAAAATCATCAGGAACAATCTGTTTTAAGATTCCAGCTAATAACAATCCAATCAATAAATATATAGACATTGCATCTAAAAGTAACAAAAAATTATTTGCTAAAAGTTCAAATTTTTCCATTTATTCCTCAATTAAAGTTTTTGTAGTAATCGTTTTTTTTGGTTTAACACCCAAATATAAAAACTCTTCTGCTCTTTTTATTAAATTTGCATTTCCAGTACTTAATTTATTCATAGCACTATCATAAGATTTTTGAGTTCTATTTAAATTCAGCCCAATATCTTCAATATCAGCTACAAAACCTGCAAATTTATCATACAAATCTGCTGCTTTTTTAGAGATTAATTGAGCGTTTTCATTTTGGTGTTCATTTCTCCAAATATTCTCTATTGTTCGTAAAGTCACATATAAAGTTGAGGGAGAAACTAACATAATATTGTGTTCAAAAGCCATTTTAAATAGCGTATCATCATTTGAAGTAGCTAAGATAAAAGCTCCCTCAATAGGAATAAATAATAATACAAAATCTAAAGTACTAACACCTTCTAAAGCTTCATATTTTTTAGAACTTAAGCCTTTTATATGAGAAGTTACTGATTTTATTAAATCCTTACAAGCATTTTCTTTATCTATTTTATCATCAGTTTTACAATAAGATAAATAAGAATTTAAAGATACTTTTGAATCAATAATAATATCTTTTTTAGATGGTAAATGCACAATTACATCAGGTTTTAATCGTCTTCCATCTTCATCATTAAATGAACCTTGAACTGTGTACTCTTTCCCCTCGCGAAGCCCTGTTTGCTCTAAAATTGAAGATAAAATCATTTCTCCCCAATCACCTTGAGTTTTATTTTGACCTTTTAGTGCTTTTGTTAAATTTATTGCATCTGTTGAGATTTGATTATTTAAATCTTTTAAGTTTTTGATTTCAGTAATTAAAGAAGTTCTTTGTTTTGTTTCTTCGTTATAAATTTCATTTACTCTTTTCCCAAATAAATCAAGTTGGTCTTTAAATGAAGTTAAAACTTGAGTTAAATTTACATTAGATTTTTTCTGATTTTCATCAAAAAGTTTATTGGCAAGATTTTCAAACTCAATTTTTAATTGTTGTTTTGATTCTTCCAAAAGAAGAAATTTTTCATTAAAATTTGACTCTTTTATTTCAAATTCTCTTAAAAGTTGTTGTTCTTTATTTTCTGAAAGTTTTGAAAGATTTGATAATTTTAATTCATAAGTATTAACTGTATTATCCATAATCTGGGCAAAGTGTCTTTCCATCAGTTTTATCTTATCTTCAAAACTCTCTTTTATTAACTTTTTTTCTTCTTCAAGTTTTCTATTTATAGTATTAAGATTAGTTATTTGTCCTTGATAAGAGCTGTGATTAAGCTCTATCTTTTCATTTAGAGCTCTTAATTTTAATAAAGCTTCATCTTGTAAACTTTGTAATTTATTTTCATATTTTTGTCTTGAAAAATATAAAATAATCAATAAACCAGATAAAACAGCCATTAAAGTAATTATTAAAATAAGATAATTAACTTCAATAACTCCATTACTCAGCATTTAATTTAGTCTTTAAAATCGTCTCAAAATTCATACTATGAACATCATATCCCAACTCTTTAAATCTTTCAACTAAAGGCGGATGTGAATAATAAAAGAAAATATACATAGGATGAGATAAAGGAAATGATTTATTTTCATTCGCAAGTTTTAATAATGCACTAACTAAATCCTCTTTTGTAGATAAATTTGAAACAAATTCATCTGCAGCATATTCATTATGTCTTGAAATCATAGAAATTAAAGGCATTAAAAAAAATGATAAAATTGGTGAAAATATCATAAATACAGCAATAATCGCGTAAGGCTCATTGTTTAATGATAATCCTAAAAATAATTCATCAGGTAAATTTCCAAAAATGGCAAAAAATACAAACATTACAACACCCATAATTCCAATATTTTTTAAAATATCTCCATTTTTAAAGTGTCCTAATTCGTGTCCTAAAACAGCTAATAATTCATTGTGAGTTAATTTTTCAACTAAAGTATCAAATAAAACTACTCTTTTTGTGGCACCTAAACCTCCAAAATAAGCATTTAATCTATTATCTCTTTTACTTGCATCAACACTGAAAACTCCACTACTTTTGAATCCAACTTCATTTAAAAGATTTTCAATTTTTGCTTCTAACTCTTTATCTTTTAATTTTTCAAATTTATCAAACATTTTATCTCTAATTACTGGATAAAGCATATTTATCAAAATAATAACTGCAAATATAAACACAAAGCCCCAAATCCACCAAGTAGAAAAAGTACTAATTATGAATGAAATTGTAGCAATTACAATAGATCCAAAAACTAAAAATAAAATTCCAGTTTTGATAGTATCTTTAATAAATAAAGCTGGAGTCATATTTGAAAAACCATATTTTTTATTTAATTTAAAAGTTGAATAAAGCTCAAATGGCAAAGTTAAAAACCAATTTATAATAATAAATAAATCAACAAAAACAACAGCTTTTATCCAAAAAGAATCTATTTGAACTAAAGAATCTAAATAAGATAATCCAAAACCAATCCATAAAATAAATAAAATAAAATCATAAAATGATGAACCAATAGCAAGTTTTTCTTTTTCTATTGCATAATCAGCAGCTTCAAGATATTTTGAAGAATCTAAAATAATAGGTTTTAAAATTTTTGCATCTTTAATGTAACCTATTTGCATAAAAGATGTGTAAGTATTGAAAATAAAATATAGACAAAAAGCTATAATGAAAATTTCTAGCAAAGTAATAATCCTTTTTTAATTGATATTTTTTATCAATATGATACTACTTTAATGCTTGAAAATATGTAAAATTCTTTTTTATAAATTAAAGAGATTTTATAAAAGAACTAAGAGTTTCAACGGTTTTTTCATCTTCACTAATATAAATTAATTCATAATTTTCTTCAAATGATTCTTTTGTCCAGTTTGTACTTCCAAATATAGCAACTTTGGAGTCTATTAAAGCCACTTTTAAATGCATTTTATCTTTTACTAAAACTACCTTGATGTTATTCTTTTTTAGATATTCAGAAATTTCAGAATCATCTTTTACTTTCTTACTATCAAGAAAAACAGTAATTTTCACACCGTTTTTTGAAGCATTAACTAAATCTTTTGCAAACTTTTTATATGAAAAATTATACATAGCTATTAATATTTCAGATTTCGCATTTGTAATAGATTCACTTATCTTATCTTTTATCTGCTCACCTTGTTTGGGAAGAATATAAACTTCGTTCGAGTATAAATTTAGAACTAAAAAAAGAGCGACTAAAACTATTTTAAACATGATTTTTCCTATTTGAATATTTCAAAAAATTCTAGAGGAATTTTTGAAGGTTTAAAGTCTTTTAAAAATGCTAATTTAAATGTACCTTTAAATAAAAGCTCATCATTTCTAAAAACTTCTTGATACATTACAATAGAAGCTAATTTTTTCTCAATTAGTTTTGTTTTCACTTCTACAATATCGCCAAAAACAGCTGATTTTATATAATCAGCCTGGACACTTTTTACCACAAAAAACTCATTTCCATTATGAGGAGAGAGACCTTTTTGAAAAAAAAGTTCACTTCTTGCTCTTTCACAAAATTTTAAATAATTAGCATAATAAACAACTCCTCCGCAATCAGTATCCTCATAATAGACTCTTATTTTCAAGTTGAACTCCCTATTTTGTGGACTTATTGAGATATTTTATTTAATTAATGTCTAAAACAATGCCCAAATTATTTATTTTTTTAATTCTTGTAGTATCATCTTCTTTAATAAATTTTGCATAAAATTTTAAAGTAATTGATACATCTTTATGACCTAACATTTTAGAAACCCAAAGGATATCTACACCATTTTGAATATTAGAAATCATATAACTTGCAAATGTATGTCTAAGATTATATATACTTCTTTCTTTAATACCTATTTCTTTTAATAGTTGTTTAAATCTTCTATTCAATACATCATGAGAATAAAAAGGCTTTTTTGATTGATTTAGAAGTAAATAATCATAGTTCCCATTAATACTTTTTAACTCTTTTAATTTACTCTCTAACGGTAATAAAATATCAATATACCTAACACTTGATTGAGTTTTAACATCCCCTACTTTACCCTGAAAAGTTGTTTTATCTACTGCAATTCTTCTTTTTTCAAAATCAATATCATTCCAAGTAAGAGAGATTAATTCCCCTGGCCTGATCCCTGTATAAAACATTATGAAAATAAAATAATGAAGATTTCCAGTCGTATTATTTAAAATCTTAAATATTTCATCTTTATTAAATGGATTAACAATATCATCTTCATTATCAATTAATTTTTTAAATTTTTTATTTATAGTTAATGGAGATTTTACACGACTTAAAGGATTATATTTAATCAAATCATTTATGAGAGCTTTATCAAAAATAGAATAAAAAACCGAACGATATTTTACAACACTAGAAGATGCATATTCTTTTAATAATATGTTCTGCCATTCTTCAAGTTCTAATTGAGAAATTGAATTTAAAGGCTTGTTTCCAAAATAAGGTTTTATTTTTAATTCATAATGAGATTTTCTAGTTTTATATACATGAGCCCTAACTGTATTTTCATAAACATTAAAAAATTTATGAGAAAATTCATTTAAAGTTAAATCTTTTTTAAAATATTCTATTTCTTTATTACCAGTTAATGCAGTTATAATTTCAGGAATTACAATAGTTTTTATATGCTTTAAGTTTTCATCATTTGCAATTAATAAAGTTGATTTTCTTACTCTTTTATTATTATGGTAAAAATCTAACCACCATTTATTATTAATAGATTTTATATTTATTCTAAAATCAGCATATATAATTTTTATAGATTCACTCATGAAATAAGCCCTTTTAAGATTTTTGACGAAGTTTCACTAAGTGTGATTTTTTCTTCTTTTTTAACTTCAATCATTTTGATTTTATGTTTAGGATTCTTTTTAAATTCAACTATTGCAAAAGGTATAAATTCCACTCTATTATTTTCATTTATGAAATAGTGCTTATTTTCAATAAAAATATCATTGTTAATATAATTATCAATAGTCTTTTCACTTTTATTTAAAAATCCTGCAACTGCTTTTTTAGTATTTAATGAATTAATTGAAAGCTGTAATAATTCACAAACTGTATTTAATTGATTTTGAATTGTGTCAAATCTTTGTTCAATAGTCATTTTAATCCTTTAAAATAAATTTTGTTGTGATATAAAAGGCACGTCATAACAAGGCATATCTAGTGCAATGAATGTCATGGGAACGTGTGCTGACGCCTTGCAGTTGTCAAAAAGGTAAGAATCCTTATATTCATTTAAATTAGTGATATTTTCTTTCAAGAAACCTCTTTTAATCATTTCATTTTTAACAATTCCATAATGAACTAAATCAAGGCTGTCAATATCAGTATTTTCTAAAATATGGTAATAGTTGTTTAACTGGTAATCTTTTAATTTACTAGGAACTATTGGAAGTAATACAAATTTATTTAAAGTTTCACTATGTACATATTTTTCAAAATCATTACCAAATACAGAAAGTGCTTTTTTATACTCTTTTTTCTTGTACTCTAATTTAAAAGTTTCATTTGTTTTTATTCTTGATTGAAGTATTAAATCTGTTGATTTTTGCCAAACTGTTATGTCTTCAACTTCGCCTAATTCATGGTTATATCTCATATATGCATAAGTTGTATTATCAAATAATTTATAAATTTGATTGTTTCTTATTAGTTCTGAAACTTTCAAATAATCGTTATCATGTTTCTTAAAAAAATGTCTTACTTTTCTGTAAACTAAAAGAGGTGCTAAAGTTCTTGAACAAAGAAATCTTCTAATATTGTGTTTAATATACCAATATGAAGCATATTGAATATCTTTTGAATTTTCATTTTTAAAAGTCTTAGTTACATATTTCATAATGTAAGCAATAGCACCACCTGCAGAGTTATACCAAGTATATTTAAAATCTATTGATTTACTATTATTCCCCCATTTTACTTTATCTGTGAAGTATTGGAAGAATTTTTTCTTAATATCCAAAATGTAATCTGTTGGTAAAAAAAGCATTGCGTGTAAATGTGGAACACCGCTTTTATGTGGTTCATAAACTCTAAAATAAATAAGTCCATGACCTAAATCTTTTTTCATTTTCTGAAAAATTCTAAGATTAGTAAACTTATTAAATATTTGCGTTAATTCTTTTGCTGTTTCATTTGGATTTATCTTTAAATCGCCATTTACATTGCGTTTATGATATTTTGAGGGAGCTGTTAAAGTTACAAACACAGGCTTTAAATTTAACTGTTTTGAATATTCAAAAATAGAGTTAATTCTATTATTCATTTCTGCAAAATACTTTTTTGGATTTAAATTTGCTGAATAAGTAAATTCAATCGCTGATTTAGTTTCATCGCCAAAATCAAAAAATCTACTACAAATATATTTTCTTTGTAGTTCTAGTTTTGTATCTATTGTTTGTATGTCATAAGATGAAATCCCGTACATTTCTTTTATCCTTTTTTAGGTGTAGTAACTTTTTTAAAAGTAATCAAGACTTTTGACAATCGCTCCGTAAACTACGCGATTAAGTCAAAAGCTCTTATACTTAAAATCATAAGCAGTTAATGTTTTTAATTGAATATGAATTGAGTTATATTCATTTTTATTATGTTGTATTTCATTAATTAGAAATCTAAACTTTTTATTGTTATCATCATCTGTTTGTATTGCTACTTTTTTTAAGTCATCAATTAGCATTATGATAATTGTTTCTTTTAAAACTAAGTAAGTGTTTAGTTCTTCTATTCTGTTTTTTAGGTTCATTTTTTAGCCTTTAAAGCTTTTCTTTCTCTTTTTTCTTGAGCTAAAGCAATCTTTTTTAATTGAACTTCTTGTGATTGCTGCTTTTTATACATACCTTTGTTTAATTCCTTGATTTGCTTTCTATATACATCAGGGTTAGTAATTAATCCATCTTTCATTTTTTATCCTTTAAAATTTTATATTATTTTCAAGAGGTAAACTTGATAAATAAGAATCTTCTATTAATTCAAAAACAATAGTTAAATTAGTATCTTCTAAACTTTTATTTTCATATTTAAATAAATTTCCAAAAAATGGAATATCAGCTAAAAGAGGAATTTCATTATTTACAGTTCTTAAATCTTTTTTATTTATTCCTGTTAAGAAATATAAACTTCCGACTTTTAAATTTATGAACTGTTTTAAAGCTTTTTTGTTAGTAATAGGATACATATCATCATTTGTAACTACATTTGAGATATTAATATCAATATCTAAATAAACATTGTTTGAACTATAAATAGTGGGTTTTATTTTTATTTCTGTTCCTACATCTTTATAATTAACTGATGTCATGGTTCTTGAAACTGTTTCTTCAAGATTTGTTGTACCAGTTTTAAAAGGTAAGTTTGAAACTACATTAAAAACCGTTTCTTTATTGTCAGATAAGCTTAAAATAGGATTTGAATGTATTGAAACTAATTTATCTTGATTTAGAAATTTTAAGAATGAATAAAAACCTTTTGATTGATTTTCAGGAATTACATTTGTTACATTAAAAGGATAAGTTATTAAATTAAAAAATAAATTTGTATCATTTGTTAAATTTAAATAACTACTATCCGTTCCTATTTCTTTAACTTTTGTGATGTCAGTTTCAATAATTGTAATTTTTAGTTTTAACTGTAAAGGTAACTTATCAAACTCTTTTATCAAAGCATTAATTGAGTTAAATTCACTTTCTTTTTATTTTATTAAAAGAGTCTTTGAAGTCTTTATAAATTCATATTTTATATCGCCATAAACTTTTAATAAATTTTTTATATCTTCAAAGTTTACAAAATCTAATTTAATGGTCCTATACTTTTCAATTTCTGTAAAATTAGATTCTATTGATTTTTGTACATAATAAAAGTTTTTATGTTCTATTAATTCTAAACCTTTTAAATTAACAGCTTTTTCAAAAGCTTCAAGTAAAAAATCATTACTATCATTAATTATAAAAACTACATTTTCATTTTTTAGATTATCATCAACTAATATATTTTTCTTATTTGCTTCACTTGCAAATATGGCAAACTCAACTAAATTAACCTCTAATTGTTCAGCTTTTATTTGCATTGAGATTAATATCAGAATTAATGTTTTGAATATTAAACCGTTCATTTGTCCGTACTCCTTTTTTTTAAAAATTAAATGTATTTTCATTTAATAGTAAATACACATTTAATCTTTTTGTTCTTTTTTCAAGATAGATATTTTCACCAGTTGATATAAAATCTTTAAAAATTTGATAAGGTAAAGATATAGTTTCATTATCTATTTTTGAATAACAGATATTTTCAAAGCAAGTGAATTTAAAGAGTTTTTTAGAAACTTCTTTTTTTTCTGAGTCTATGTTTTTATCTTCTAGTTTTGTTGTTTGGGGTTGATTTTGAGGTGTTGTGTTTTCTTGTTTTTGTTGGTATTTTGGAACTGCAAACCAAAATTTATAAATAAAATAGATAAATATAAGAATAAAAGCTATTAAGAATATAATAAAACCAATAATCAGTTTTTGACCAACTAATTTTTGTTTAGATAAATTTCCACTTGTATATAAATCAAAATAAGTATCATTTATTTTAATTTCAGTAGTTGAAAACTTTTGAATCATTCGATAATCTGTATAGTTAAAATATCTTAGTGTGTTTTTAGATATAGCTTTACTTCTTGGTTGTGCTTTTATAAATAGTTCAGGGATATTTCTATATTGAGTATTTATTAAAGATTTGTTTTGAGTGATCAAAAGTATTTCATGGTTTAAGTGTCTATGATAAGTAAACCACCAATTTTTTACTTTATCTTGATTATCAAAGTAATTATGAGCTTCATCAATTATAAAGTAAGCATTTAAAATATTTACATCTTTACAATAATTTTGGAGTATATCATCTAATTTATCGTTACTTTGATATTGAAGAAACATTTTATAAAGCATAGATAAATGAACATATAATTTATTAAATTCTAGTTTTTCATTTTTGATTTTACTATCAATATATTTCTCAAATTTAAAACCAGAGATATTATTATAAATATATTCAATATGTTCAAACTCTTTAGCTTCATTTGAATTAATTTTAATGATTTTATCTATTGCTAGTAAAGTTTTACCGCTTCCAGGTGTTCCAGTTAATAAAGTAAGCATAATTAGGCACTTTTAAAATACGAAATAACTTGATTAGCAATATAAGATGAAATTGAAAAAGAAATTAAAACCTGAATAGCTTGTAAAATTCCCAAATATGAAAATAAATCTAAAAAAGGAATATTAAAATTATTAACTACAATTCCAATAAAAGAATCTAATACAAGATATAACATACCGATGAAAACACCAAAAAAAGCAATTTTAATTAAAACATTAATAGCAACCATATTATTTACCACCTCTTAATAAATTCATAAATCCATATAAATAAGCAAGTGATAAAAATAAACTTCTAATAATAGAAACGTAATTATCTAAAAACGAAAAATCTAATAAAGTATAAGTTTTACCCATTAATGACACTGTAATACTTACAGGCTTATTCCCATAATTTGAACCAAAACCCAAAACATTTGAATACTTAGAAAAAGAAGTATTTAAAGATGATGAAATAGAATTATTGATATTAGATTGAGCCGAATTATAATCTTCACTAGAAACTGGAGTAAAAGAATCATTAATATTTTTATTTATAGATTCAAGATAAGGTTTTCCGTTTTCATTTTGTAAACCATTTTTCAAAGTATTATCAATATTTGTAAGACCTTGACCAAGTGCAGATAAATCGCCCGTTCCATTTCCCTCGCCATTTCCTGAACCTTGATTATTTCCAATATTCTCAAGACTTGCACCTAATCCACTAATTTGATTTTCAAGACCACTTAATCGCCCTAGTATCTCATTTCTACCCTCTAAATTGTCGGAATTATAACCATTAATTGAATCCTCTAAACTGTTTATTTCTAATTGATTATTATTTATTTTAGTAGTTAAATCAAGATTTGATTCATCTATTTTAGTTTTTAAATCATTAGTTTGAGTTTCTAAATTTTCAGAAATAGCATTTTTTAAATTATTGTTTTCTAATTCAATCTTATTATTTAAATCTTGTTTTAATAATTGGTTTTTTTGTTCTAAATTATCTAATTTTTCTACTAAAACATTTTGACTAACTGCTAAATATTCATTTTGCAATAAAATTTCTGATTTTACCTCTGAAAGTTTTCCTAAATTTTGAGTTTGAAAAGTAGAATTAGAATTTTTAAGTTCTGTTAATTGTGTTTTAATTTCATCTATTTTTGTATCACTTGCCCCCGTTCCACCAGTTGAACCACCAGTTCCACCACTTGAACCAATATCAGAAGAAACTCTGCTTGTAGTTAATCCAACTTTTAATTCTGTTAAAGTAGGGTTTTTTTCAATATTTTCTTCTGTTTCAACACAAGCAAAAGTTCTATAATAATAGCTATCATCATAATTAACACCAAATATTTTTTTCTTATTAATAACAAGATGTAAATAGGAGCTACCGCCATAATAACGACCATTTTGATTAATACATTCGTAAGTACCAGCAGAATCACTTGCAGAACCACCAACAGAATTAGGAATAATACTCCACGCACCAGTTTCAGGATTACAAGAATAAATAAACCAATAACCATTAAACCAATCAATACCTAAGCATCTATCAGAAAAACCTCTTTTTAGAGTATTATTGTATTTTTTAGGAACAATATTAGTATTAGTATATGTTTGTAATGCACCTTGTTCAGTGTAACAACTAATAATAAACTCACCATATCCAAGAACTAATTTACCGCCTTCAATACTATATAAACGATAATTTAAGTCTAGACTACTTTCTGAACCCCATTCGTAAACTTCTTCTAAAATAAAAAAAGAAGAATAAAAACAGTAATCTACATAAGTTTGATACTCTTGTAAAGAAATAACAGTACCACCGTAATATTGGGGAATGCCTGAACTAGAATAACTTTTTATTGGATTAAAAAATAAAATAAAAGAAAAAAGAGCAATAAAGAAAATTTTTTTCATCTAAACATCCTAATAACAGCCATAAAACCTATTAAAATAACTGTAATTTTTAAAGTTTCAAAAGTAACAAAATAAAAAAATTCCATAAAAAGCCACCTAAAAAGAAATAATTAAACCAATAGACATTAGAAAACTTAAACAAACACCCCAAAAAGCCATCGCCAAATGAAAGTCAGTTTCTTTCATACCCATAATTAAGCCATTTTCATCAGGAGTAGGATTAGTAGGTGTTTCAGGATTTGTAGTAGTTGATTCACAAATAGCAGTAGTTGGATTGTATTCGTATCCCTTTTTAATCTCAATTATATTAACTTTATCTAAGATATAATAATCATTTGCAACCAACCAATAAAAGCGAATAGTTGAAGTATTAAAATCAGTGTAGTCATCTCTAATACACCAATTTGTTCTAGCCATATTCTTAGTAATTAATAATGAATCAGAAAAAAGATTTGTAAAAAATATAATTGAAATTAAAATTATTTTCATAAAAAATCCTAAAAAAAGTAACCCCATTTAAAATAGAGTTACTTAGAATAAAGAAAAAAGATTATCTTCCGAAGAAACCGATAATTCTTTTCCAACCAAAAGACACAACAGAAACGGCAAGAACTGCACCACCTGCGATAGCAAGGTTTGCAATAACTGAAGCTGTATCCACATCATTAGCAGTAATAGCTGGCATGAAAAACTCCTTAAAAAGATTTGTGTTATAAACACATTTGAACAATCCATTAAGTATTCAAATGTATTTATATTAAGGAGAGGACTTACAAGAGGTACGGACTCTAAGCCTCAGTTAATTACTTTATTTCGATAATTTCATTTTCACCTTGGATATTTAAAATATCACCATCTTTAGAGTTATAATTTATGAATAAATCTTTACCTACTAACTCATTATATTTTTGAACTAATTGAGGTAATTTATCATCTGTACTTGCTAATTTAACAATTTGAGAAGTTGCTCTTAATACTGGTATTTTTACACCGTTTAAGTCTTTTAAGATTGTAGATTTCATAATAAATTTAAGTCTAATACTTGCACCGTATGGTCTTTTAGTATCTTGCATAATTCCACTTGCTGTGAAGTCTATACCGTCTAATGTTCCATATAAGAAGTTACCATGTTCGATTACTTGAATTGGTTTAACTGAGTTATTTGAAGCTGTTTGTTTTTCTACTGACATTTTATTTTCCTTATTTTTTTAATCGATTTATACCTTTACGGCTACGACTAATATATTTTTTACCCCATGAACCAATAACGCTAGATTAGGGGTACTAAACTAGCGAGTGAATATGAAAACCCACTAATAAATCCAAGATTGATTTTTGGACTTATTAGAGAGTTATTAAGCGAACTTAATAAGTCTTTCTTTTTCCCATACTAGAAGATTTAAAACTCTTTGTTTTAAGTCAATTTTATTTCTGATTGAAAGTAGTATTTGTCTATATTTATAGAAAGATTTTTTATTTGATTTTTTTTGTAAAAATGTTGCAAAAGAGTTTAATTTATTAATTCTATTAATTTGTGTTTGAGTAACTTGAATTTGATTATCTAATATTTGTATTTCATTTTCAATTTGTGGAGTAACTTTTATATTTTCTGTAGTATCAAAAACCTCATAATCATTCCATACAAAATATTTAGTAGGTTCAAAACCATATTTTTTACATAAAATTAAAATACAGTGTTTTTTAGTAAAGCAAACATCTAACAAATTAATATTCATTTCATTATCAAATTTAATTAATTGTTCTTTTGTAAAAAATTTATTTAAATAACTATACATATCATCAAAAGATGATGAATGATTTAGTAAATCTTCAATAGATAAAGTTTGAGTGTTTATTACAGATTCCAAATTGTTTTGAATATTTGTATTATTTTGATAAAATGGTAAGTTAGACTGTTTGTTTGATTGCATTTTGTTACCCCAAGTAATAAACTGCTCTAATTATACAGATTATCTGAATATATGTCAATAGGAAATACAGAAATTATGAATAATTTTGAAAAAATTATATTGAATCTTAAGGAAGCACTAAAAATAGGCTCTGATAAAGAATTGTCAATAAGATTAAATATGAAAACAAATACATTTAGTGAAAGAAAAAGAACTAATTCAATACCTCATAATGAAATATTAGAGTTGTGTATTACAGAAAATCTGAATCTAAATGAAATTTATACAGATAATAAAGTTATAAAAAATGAGATAAATTTTAAAGAAGAAATTATTAATAATTTAGAGCTGTTAAATAAAAATCAAATCAAATATATTTACCACATTACAGAAGCAGAGAAATTAAAAAATGCCTAATATCGCAGATAATTTAATACAAGGACTTTTACAACTTTGGTATTTACCAATTATATTAATAGTTTTTCTTGGAATTAAAATATTTTTATTAAGATTAGAAAAGAAGTTTAAACAAAAAAGAAATATGGATAATCATATTAAAGAAGTAGAATCAAGAAGAGAAAATAAATTAAAAGAAATGCTAGACAAGCAACACAATGGAGAAGAAAGAAAAAAAAGACAAAGAGATTTTTATATAAAGAATGAAGAAAAAGGTATAAATTTAGAATTACTAACTGGAAAAAAATTTGAAGAACTAGGATATAAAGTTGAATATAATGGTTTAGAAAAAGGAAAACTTGACGCTGGAATAGATTTAATTTGTACGAAAGAAAATGAAATTTTATTGCTTCAATGTAAAAACTATACTAAACCTAAATCAATTACCCATGAGCATATAAAAATATTTCATAGTAATGCAATGAAATACATAAAAACAAATAATTTAGATGAAAGAAATACAAAGCTTAAATATGTGATACCAAATAAAGAAGTATTAGATATTTCAGCTATAAAAGTCTTAATGAATGATTTTTATAATTGTAAGTATTTAATTATAAATTAGATGTAGGATAAAATTATAGAAATAAATGTATCAATTAAATATATTTGTTATGTAATAGAAAAATTAAAATTAAAAATAAGGTAGAATTGACAATGAGAGAATCTGAATTAGAAAATAAATTAGAATTCACAGTAGACTTATTTAAAACTATTAATGAATGTATTGTATTATCAGATATTTCAAAAAAAGAAATTTTCAAAATATTGAAATTATTTGAAAAAATAAAAAATAAAGATTTGACTATTATAAATAATGAATTTTTAGATAAATCGTTTGAATATTATAATACTGTAGCAACAAAAATTATGGAAATAAATAATAGTAAGAATAATTTGGATAGAAAAGTTACAACAGAAAAAATGTTAATTAATTTTTATAATACAATAACAAAAGAATTTACACCCATTGAAAATGAGTTTTATTATTCTCTTGCAAAAGATTTACTTAATGAAAATCTAGTAGAGTTTATGTTTCCTGCTGTATATTCTTATACAAAAGATTTAATATCTAATGATACCTCAAAAGAACAAAATGTAGATGGTTTCCAAAGTTTTTTATCAAAAGCACTAGAATTTTATGAAAAATATTTAATCAATAATAATAAGTTTAATGAATATGATGTTTTAGAAAAAGAAAAGATTATATTGCAATATTTACAAAATGATTTACCTGATTGGATATATGAAGAAACAGAGTATGATAATGAGAATTCAGATGAAGATAATATAAACAATATTCCTTATGATGTAACAAAAATCGATATTATAAATAATACATATCAAGCAGAATATTTATATAGAAGATATAAATTTAAAGAAATTCAACTTTCTCCTGATTATCAAAGAAATTTTGTTTGGACATCGAAACAAAAAAGTAGATTGATTGAATCTATGTTGATTCAAATACCATTACCAATATTTTATATAGATGCAAGAGATGAAGATAAATGGATTGTAATTGATGGATTACAAAGACTAAGTAGTATTTTTTATTATTTACAAGATGATTTTAAATTATCGAATTTAGAATATTTAAAAGAATTAAATGGAAAGAAATTTTCAAAATTAGAAAGAAAATATCAAAGAAGAATTGAAGAATGTCAATTACAATGTAATATTATCAGACCAAATACTCCACCAAATATTGCTTTTAATATTTTTCAAAGAATCAATACTTTAGGTACAAAACTTGAAGTTCAAGAAATAAGAAATGCAATGTATTTAGGAGCTTCAACTGATTTATTAAGTGAATTGTCAAAATCAGAAGAATTTATTAAAATAGTTACTCAAAATAAAGTTACTGGACTTTCAAAAAGAATGGAAGATCATGCAATCATTTTGAGATATTTATCATTTAAAATTACTAATTATTTGAGATATGATAATAATGATATGAATGAATTTTTATCAAATGCTATGAATAAAATTAATAAATTACATGATTTAGAAATAAACCAATTAAGAAATGATTTTAAAAATAGTATGAAAAAAGCATATATAATATTTGGTAATTTTGCATTTAGAAAACCTTCAAAAAACAAAACTAGACCTAATCCAATAAGTAAAACTTTATTTGAAACTATTAGTAATACTTTAGAAAAATATAGTGTTGATGAAATTCAAATTCATAGTAAAGATTTAAAAGAAAAAATTAATATATTGTTCACTGATAAAGAATTTACATTTAAAACATCTATTGCAACAAATAATCCACCAAATGTGAGATATAGATTTGAAAAGATAAATGAAGTATTTAAAAATATTATAGGACATTAAATGAGAAGATTAGAAATTAAAAATTTTAAGTGTATAAAAGATGATGAAATAGAATTTCTTGATTTAACAGTTTTAGCTGGAAACAATGGTGCAGGAAAATCTACAGTTATTCAAACAATGTTGATAATGCTACAATCATTTAATAAAAAAGAAACTATCGTATTACCTAAAAATTACTATATAAATGATTATCATTGTGAGTTAGGTAATACAAGTAAACTTTTGTTCAAAGAATCTAATGAAGATTTTATAACATTCAAATTTATTGATGAATTTGATGGATATATTAAATTAGATCTTGGTATAGATAAAATGGATACAAATAGTTTTTATTTAAAAAATTATGATGATGTAACTGGAAAAAGTCTTGATGGTTTTAATAAATCATTATCATTTTTAAAATATTTAGATTTTATTGGTGCAGATAGATTTGGACCTAAAATATTTCATCATACAGATAGTAATTTTGCAAGAATAAATGTAGGTAAATATGGAGAATATTCAACACTTGTTTTACATAAATATCAAGAAAAATTTATAAAATTTCCATTGCCTAAAGAAGAAAATAAATCTACATTATTAACTCAAGTAAATTTTTGGTTAAAAATTATATTTGGTAATATTGAAGTTAGAACTTCATTTATTGATGAAGCTAATATTGCAATGCTTTATATCAATAATAGACCAAATAAGAATTTCCAAAGTCCAGTAAATATGCCTTATGGTGTAAGTTATGTATTACCAATTATTGTTAGTTGTTTAGTTAGGTCAATAGCAAACAATGAATTAGGATTACCTATTGATGATGATAGTAAGAAAACTGTAATTATAGAAAATCCAGAAGCTCATTTACATCCATCAGCACAATCAAAATTAGGATATTTTTTAGGATATATGGCAAATGAAGTACAAATTATTATTGAAACACATAGTGATCATATAATTAATGGAATAAGAAAAGCAGTTAAATTTGGAAAAATAGCACCTGAAAAAGTAATTTTTAATTTCTTTAAAATAGAAGGGGAATATTCTATTATTAATCCTATTGAAATAAATAAAGATGGAGATCTAAGTGAATGGCCTGACGGCTTTTTTGATCAATTTGAAAAAGATGTAATGGAATTACTGTAATGTACTATTTTCTAAATAGTTTCTCTTTTGAAAAACATAAAGATAATTTAACTTATGAAGAAATTATAGATACTTTAGAAAAATTAGCTTTATTAATAAATGAGTTTAATTTAAATGGATTAGAATTAATAATTCATAGTGCATTATCAAATGAAAAACTAAATAATCAAGAATTAAAATCATATATACCTAACTTAGATAAAAATTCAAGAGTTACTCTCTTTACTAAATTGACAAAATCAAAACCTTTTTGTTCAAATACATATGAAGATTATCATGAGAATGAAACAATCGTATTAGCGAATTGTAAAGAAGAAGTATCACAAAAAGATGTTATTTGTAATTTTTTAGGATGTGCAATGTTTTTGAAAGCTCCTATTGTTACCCCTGAATTATTTTGCTGTAATTCAGGTTTTTCAAATGATCAAATTAAAATAATTTGTGATAACGGGCATTCTGAAAATCTAAAGAATTATCATTTAAGTAATTATGAACAGATTATTAGTGATTATAAACAAAATCAACAAGCTAATATAAATAATTGGGATGAGTATTTTAATTTTATCAATGATAATTTTATGTATATTGAGATTTTACAAAATTGTACTCAAGATATAAAAGTTTATACTTTTGAATCTTTACAAGGAAAATCTATTCGTGAGGATATAGAAAAATTTGAGAAATTTATTGCTAATAATGGCTGTAATCCTAGTTTTGTTGATTATAAAGAATTAGGAAGTCATGTTAATCCTGAATCAGATACTAAATTAAAAAGAAAGAAAAATAAATTAACAAAAAAAGATAAAAATGGAAATGATATTTTAATGTCTTGGCATACAAGAATAGGAAGTTTCCGACTTTATTTTTATTTTGATAGTAGTAAAATTTATTTTAATTTTTTTACTACAAAAATTCCATAATATTGATGAATTTTATATAATTAATAATTCTCTTTTGCTTTTTCCATTCTTTTCTAATATGTCGTTCTTCTAGTTTAGATGGAAAAAACTTTTTTTCTATCTTATCTGGATTTACTGTATTTTGAATGGCAAATCTTTTTAAGGTAGATATATCAAACTCTTTTTTGATCTCTTTTTTATTTAGTTTTTCTTTATAATATTGTTTAGCTTCTTTAATAGATCTTCTTAGATCTTGTGAAAGTGAAAAGCTATTAAATTTATATTTATATTTTTTAGCAATTCTAAATGCTGTAAGAGTTAGATCTCCCTCTAAAAGCCATCTTTCTTGAATAAGTATTATTTCATTATCTGTAATAATTGTTTCATTTAGTTTTGATTGTAGATCTAAAAGTCGCAAAAATGATTCTTTTCTGATCTTTAAAGTAAGACCTTTTGGCATAGTCATTCCATATTTAGGGCTTGTTTCTTCACCTTTATTATAAAATTCTTGACCTTGGTGTCTATGGCTATATACATCTCTAGTTTTTTGCCAACCTTGTTGAGTAAGATCCCAATACCAATCTCTATATTCTTTATATAGATCTATATTTTCATAACCACTTTGCATAAGACCATCAAGGCTTTTATCTTTATCTCTTACCATATAACATTGCCAACATCCAAAACGAGAAACACCACAACCAATCTTACCTTCTTCTATATGTTTACCACCTGCACCAACAAAAGTGCATTCTTTTGTATCTTTTCCACTTGCATCACTGTAGATCTTCCATAGGAAGTCTATATTCAATAATTTATTAGTTTGTTTAAAAAGGTATTCCCAAACGTCTTTCGTACTCCACAGCTCAATTGGCATTAGATTACTAGCGTTTTTATATCTATTATTAAGTTTTAGATTAGTTCCTGATAATGAAGCCTTTTCAATTCTTAGTTCTCTTGAAAAACTTTCATCTCTTCTTGTACCAATAATTGAGATAAATTTACCATCTGGAAAAGTTGCATTTATTTCTTTATCTATAGGAAATACTTTTAGTTTATCAGTACACCATCTTAATTGATTGGATGGGGGAGGCATACCAACTCCAAGAAGTTGAACATTTAATGTATTCTTTTCTTCAGGTGTAACTTCTCTTACTTCTACTGGTAGATTATGTAGTTTTGAGTAATGATCTATTTTTTTTAAAGATTCTTCTAAATGTTTTAAAACGGGAGGAAGTTCTGCCAAAGTATTTGAATTTATAATCAATACTCTTTTACTTAATGTTTCACCCTCTGAAACAAGATTTTCAAGCATTTTGATTGTAAGGTATAATATAACACTACTATCTTTACCACCACTATAAGCAACACAAAATGGACGCTGATCATGTAAGTAAAAATGTTTTAACATTTGTAAGGCATATTGTTCTTTTTCTTCTATTGAAAAAGCTTTTGCAATTGTTGAATTCATAAGCGAGTATATCGAACTTTTAATTAAGGAATAGAATGATTTTAGTATTGATCTAATAGTTTTTAAGAAGTGCCATTTTTGAATAGATAATTTAAAAAAAGTCGCGTTTTTTGATCATTTTGAAATGATTTTTTTTAATTCTTTTATTAATATTTTTGCTGCATTTTTTGACAGTTCTTCGTATTCTTTTATTGGCTCTATAATCTTGATCTGTGAATTATATTTATCAATATTTAGTTTATTAAGAGCTTCATTTAAATCTATTAAATCTTGAAGTTCTATTTTTTTTAAACTTAATAAATCAGATAGTAAATTTTCATTTTTACTTATAGCAACTGCAATATCAAAAATATCTCTTGTTTTATTGTCTTTTTTTCTAAAAACAATTTTCTTAGAGATAATATCTTCTATTGTTTCAACATATACATCAAAGGGAAAGATTAACTTTGAATCATCTATATATTTATTTGTTAAGCTTGTATCAACCAAAATATCTAATTTAATATCCGTTGTAGTAACTACACCTATATGATTATATTTATCTGTGTATTCAGAATCATTAAAAGAATCAAAATCATCTATCCATAATTTTGGACTAAAAAAAGATAAGTATTGTTGATCAGATAAAAATAAATCAATATCAAAACTAAGTCTATGTTGGAAATAATACATAGCTAATGCTGTACCACCGCCAAATTTAACAGAATCTTTAGGAATACCTGCTTTTATTGCACTAGAAATTATTGGATAAAATTGGATTAAGGCTTCAATTTGTTCAGGGTAATTTTCTTTTATAAAATGAATTTTATCAGTATCTAAATCAGTAAGGATTGATTGATAAGACATATTCTATTTTTTCAGATGGGATATGATAAGTGTTTTTAAAATTTGCTAGTTCATCTTCTGTAGCTTCTGTTTGAATAGTATCAATTACATATTTATCCAAATCAGTATACGTGCTTTTTTCATTAAATAAAACACATAGATCTTCTACAGTGAAATGATTTTTTTTATTACCAATAGAATTGTTTATTGTTGATAATAATAAAGGACTAGACATTTTAATTACCTTATAAATTTTTATAATAGTTGATTATAGCATATTTTAAGAATAAATTGACATTAACTAACATACAGAATAGAAAAATAACTGGCTTTTCCCTACTCAAAAAATGACCAAATTAATGTCCAAAAATTAATATTAATCCCTTTTATACTAGAATTTAAAAATAAATATACAAATTTCTTGCCCTACTTTTCCGTAAATAAGAGAAATGTAGTATCTTCATAATAAATTCTAAATTTAATTCCTGTCACAATTTATCTCTCTAATTTTATTTAATAAGTCAAAAACAATTTCAATATTTTCTTCAACTTCTTTTGTTGTAGCAAATATTTTATCATTTTCACTTTTATCACAATACAAATCAACAGTAGTTTGCACTAATTCATGTACCTTTTTATGGGCATTTTTCAAATCAATCCATTCTTTACTTTTTGCAAAATGCTTATCTTCATTTGAATCTAACCATTTACCTAAGTTACATTCATGGGCATTTTTAACAGTAAATTTAAATCCTTCTTTACATAAAGCAAAGTTAGTATTTTTAAAGTTTATATGATCAGATTTTAATCTATTTATATCAATAATCATATTTGTATCACAAACTCTTTTATGAGCATTTCTATCAAAACTTGTTTGATTTATTGTACTTTGTAAATGAGTTACTAAAGTTGATGTTTTAGCAGCCATATCACTAATTGTTGAAGCAAGTGCAGCATTTTGTTGTGTTGCTTGATCTAGAGAATTAACTGTATCATTTATTTGAGACATTGCTAATTGTTGCTCTTTTGAAGCACTTGCAACATCTGCAATTAATTTTGTTGTTACAACAATATTTTCATTTAAATCATTGTACCCCTCAATCATTTTGGAAGTAATATCTTTACCCTCTTTTGCTTTTGTGGTTGCATTTAAAACTATTGTTTTTATTTCATTTGCAGCTTCCGCACTTCTTGAAGCTAGATTTCGTACTTCTGCGGCTACAACTGCAAACCCTTTTCCTGCTTCACCAGCAGTTGCAGCTTCAACAGCTGCATTAAGTGAAAGAATATTTGTTTGGAATGCAATTTGGTCAATTATTGAAATTGCATCATTTATTGCATTTACTTGAGTATTTATTTCATCCATCGAAGTTGCTGTTTTATATGCCAACTCTTTTCCAACATCACTTGATTTTGTAACATTTTGAGCATATAAAGCCATTTTAGAAGTATTTTCACCACTTCTTGTAAGTGTTGCTGAAATCTCTTCAATTGCTGCTGCTGTTTCTTCAAGTGAAGCTGCTTGAATATTTGATGAATTACTCAATTTTTTTGATGCATTTTCTAAATCATTTGCACTTGAAGATAATTCTGTATTTGACTTTTCAATTAAACACATAACTTCATTAATTGAAGATTGAGTAACTTTTGCTCCACTTAATAATGAAGCAATTATTCCTGTTAAGTTGTCTATATGAGGTATTGCATAATCATATTTTGCAGTTGATAAAGCAACTAATGCTTCACTTAAAATTGTAAGATTTTTTTGCATTCGTCCAATCATATTATTAATTTCACTAACTAAAGAATCAACACCAGAAGAATGTGCTTTTCCTTTAATTCTATCATTTAATAAACCAGCATTTACTTTTTCTATTATTTTTCTTGACTCTTCAATTACAATATGGTCTTGAATCAAACCTTTTTCAATAGAATCTAAATAGTTGTTAAAACTATTTACAACCTCTCCTATTTCATCATTTGATTTAACTTCAATCCTTGAACTTTGTGATAAATTATTTGAACTAACTGCATCTATTGAATTTTTTAGATTTAAAATCGGAGCTAAAATATAGCTTTTCATATTTACTAAAGAAATAACCATAGTAAGTAATAATGCAATAACCAAAATAATCAAAGCAACCCAAATAATATAAGAAGCATGATCAATAGCATTTTGAACAGTTTGTTTTGATTTTGCAGTTAATGCAACTCCTAGTTTTTTACCACTAAAATCAACTATGTCAATGTATGTATAAAAATATTTATCTGACATTAGATATTTATTTGCAAATAGTTTATTAAAATCAATTTTTTTACTATCTTCCAAAAATTCTTTATTTATAAATTTTTGAGAAATCAAATAATCATTTAATTTATCTTCTGCTTTTACTTCTGCAATTGCTAGTTTACTATCCATTAAAAGTAAAAAAGCATCTCCATGTTCATCAAATGAAGTAGCAACAGAATTTATACCTTGCATAAATTCCATAGAACCTATATGTTTTTGATTTTGGTCAAAAATAGGAACAACCGAACGAATACTAAGTCCGGCTTCTCCCACTTCAAAAGTATTAATTGCTTTTTCTTCACTATTTACTTTTACAACACTTGCTCTAAAAGAACTCAAATCATCTCCAAATTTATCTGTTTTCCAAGATCTTAAAAAAGAGTGATTATCTTTTGTGTGAAGATGAATTTGAATATTTTGAAAAGGTGTTGACTTTTTCATATTATCAGAAAGTGTTGCTAGTGCTTTTATAGCTATTTGTCTATCATTTGAAGCTAATGCTTCTTTTATTGAAGAATCATTTGAAATAGAAATTGCATTTGAAATTCCAACTTCAAACTTTCCATCAATTTTAATTTTTGACAATTCATTTAATTCAGTTTTCGTATCATTATAAACTTCATTAGTCAAATCATTTTTATATTTATTTAATATAAAATAACCTATAACTAAAACTAATATTGTCACTATTACATTTATCAATGTAAATTTTTTTCCTATTGTTAGGGCTTTCATCTTCATCCTTATACCAAAATAGCCGTATTTTAGTATTTTAATATAAAAATAAAGATTAAATTTTATATAAAAATATTATGTATTTATCCCATAGGATATAAAATTTCTTTCTGAATATTCTCAATTTTTGATAATAATTCATCATTTATATTAAATTTAAAAGCTTTTAATGATTCATCTAACTGTTCGGATGTTCTTGCACCAATAATTGTAGAAGCTACAAAATCAAAATGTTTTGAATATGCAACAGCTAATGTTACAGGTGAAATTCCATACTCACGTGCTAACTCTATATATTTTATAGTTGCAGCAATTGTTTTATCATTTACAAATCTTGTAGCTTGAGCTTGAACTCTTGGATTTTCATGTTTCATATATGCTGAGAATCTTGCATCTTCTGGATAAAAAGCATTATTATATTTTCCACTTAAAACTCCTCCACCAATTGGAGAATATGGAAGTAATGAGATTTTTTCGTTTTTACAAACAGTTGATAACTCATCTAAAAATCTAGGATTTAAAAGTGAGAAATTATTTTGAATAGATTCAAATCTTGTTAGATTTTTGTTTTTTGAAGTTTCATTTGCTTTTGTAAGTCCATAAGCTGTGTCATTTGAACTTCCTATATATCTTACTTTCCCCTCTTTTACTAAACTATCAAAGGCTTTTAATGACTCTTCAATAGGCACAATAGTATCAGGCCAATGCATTTGATAAAGGTCTATATAATCAGTATCAAGTCTTTTTAAACTTCCCTCAACTGCTCTTTTAATATGAAAAGAATCAATTGCAGTTAAGCCATGACGAGTTGGTGGAACAAACCAACCAGATGCTGCACCACTAACTTTGGTTGCAAGAATTATCGAATCTCTTGGTTTTGTTTTTAACCACTCACCAACGATTAATTCAGTTGTTCCTTCATAAGATTTTTTTGGTGGAACTGGATAAATCTCTGCTGTATCATAAAAATTTATTCCATTTTCATAAGCTTTATCTAAAATCTTAAAAGCTTCTTGTTTTGATGCACTTGAACCAAAAGTCATAGTTCCCATACAAATTGAACTAACTCTTAAACCACTTTTTCCTATATATCTAAAATCCATAATATTTCCTTCATATTTTTATAAAAAAATATTATAACTACTTAAAAAAAACATTTGGATTAAAATCATTACTCCATAATACAAATTTCTTTTTTTCTCATATGTTTTATTGTTTGAATTGCAACTAATAAAACAATAACTGTCGTAATAGTTGCTAGAAAATAAGCTAAAAAACCATAAAACCATTTTGAAGTTAATTCATACATTAAAATTGTTGATAAAGTAATCGCAGCCATTGGAAAAGTAAATGCCCACCAAGAGATAAAAAATTTGATATTTATAAAATTCTTATACATTACAAATACTAAAATTGTAAAAAATAGTCCTAAATTAAATAAAATCTGAGCAAAAAAATCTAAATTTCCCGTTAGTTTTATATATGAAATAAAGCCAATTGATGGAGGTGCGATAAGTATAAAAAGAGTGGGCATAAATTTTGGAGCAAATTGGTTATGAAAAATAATTCTATTTAAAATAATTGCAAATAAAATTATCCAAAAGAATATTCCAATAGAGAAATAAAAGTACAAAATAGAATCATCAACAAAACCCTTTCCTGCAATTGGAACAATTAAATTTCCAACAATAGGAATAAACCAAGCTGGATTTGAGTGTTGCATTTCAAGGTTATTATTTATCCAAAATTTAATAGTATAAAAAGTAAAAAATATATGTAAACCTGCTCCAACTATACAAAATATTTGGGCTAAAGAATCAATATTATGTCTATAAATCATAGATAAAATTAGTATTGAAATAGAAGATGCAGCAAAAAAGTTTATTCGTATTGGATGAGAAAACTCTTTTTTTACTTCATTTTTGTATTTTATTAGTTTTAAAATATAAAAATATAAAATCACGAAAAAAAGTACTGTTGTTAAAATTGCCATAAAAGTTGCTATAAAAGAAGGAAAAAACATTACTTCATTGATTCTTTTATACACCAAAGATAAACCTGATAATCCCATTATAATAGCAAACATCATAACTGGGAAAAATTGTAATCTATCTGATGGAATAGATTTTATTGTTTCTTGTTCTTGCATTATTAAATCCTATTAAGAATAATTTATTATAATTAGAAAAAATTTCAAAGGTTTATTTTGGCAAAAAGTAAAAAAAGTATAGATTTAAGTAAAGATAACTTATCTTTTGAAGAGAGAAATCAAACTATAAAACTATTAACTTTTAAAATAAATAATATGACACTAGATATTTCAATTTTTGAAAAAGGAAAATTTATCAAAAATAGTACTATGGTATTTGCACATCTACCTAAAAAGCTGAAAACTAAACTAAATCCAACAAGTAAATAATATTTTTTTTCTAAATATTTTTATAATTATAACTTATAAAATTTAAAGTTTGTTTTATTATATATAAGCTCAAATTATAATACTACGATAAAATATAATTTTCATTGATTTTAAGAATAATACCTTCTTTATTGAAAATTCAATACAATACGAAATCAAAACAAATAAGGTAAATAATGGGAAGAGCAAATAACTCAAGTGTTGACACAACAAAAGGTGATAGATTAGCAAAAAAAATGAATGAAAAAAGAAACATTCTAAAAGCAGGATTCGCTCCAGATGCAGCTGACAAAAAAGAACAAGTAATAAATGCTAGAAAAGCTGCAAATGTAGATGCACAAAAAGAAAAAAGAAAAAAAAATGCAAAATTAGCAAAAGCTGCAAAGAATAAAAACAAAAAGAAATAAAAATATCAATTCTAAAAGTATAAATTTATTTATACTTTTTTATTTCTTCGAATCAATAAATATACAAAAAATGGCGCACCAATAAATGCAGTTACAACACCAATTGGTAAAGTTGAATCTGTATTTAAATTTCTTGAGATTAAATCTGAAAACACTAAAAATATTCCTCCAAAGAAAAATACTGGAAAAAATAACTTATCAGCACTTTGTTTATAAATAAGTTTGATAATATGAGGAATCACAAGCCCAATAAAACCAATTGGTCCCACAAAACTAATACTAATTCCTACACTTAAAGAAACTACAATTAAAAGAAGCAAACTTATCTTATTTACATTTAAACCTTTTAAAAATGCTGTGTCATTACAAATAAGTAAAAGTTTGATTTTTTCTTTATTAAAATAAACTATAAAATAAAAAATAGCACTCACTATCATGATAATAAAACCATTAGAAAATCCAACTGTATCTAAACTTCCAAGGGTAAATCTAATAATTGAATAATTCTCTTGCAAATTACTCATATAAAAAACCAACATCAAAGCTGAACCATAAAAATATGATAAAGAAATTCCAATAAGCAAAATCGAGTTTGTAGAGACTGCAACTGAATTTTTATTTATTCTTTTTGAAATAAAATATAAAATCAATATTGTTACGATTGAGCCAAAAATAGAAGAAATAGAGATATTTAACATAGGAAAAAATACTATTGCAATTGCTGTAAAAAGTGTAGTTCCGCTGGCAATTCCTAAAGTATAAGGAGTAATTAGTTCATTTTTAAAAATGATTTGAAAAATCAAACCACCCAATGATAAAATTCCACCAACAAAAAAAGCCAATAAAACTCGAGAAACTCTTAAATCCCAAAAAACCATATTTGCACTATTTGTTGAATCTAAAACATCTTTTAGATTTAATGTTATCTCTCCAAAAAATGGTGAAATTGCAAGAATTATAAAAGCTATAACATATAAAGCTATTTTCATAAATTCACCACCAAATGATTTTCTAATTTTAAAATAGTGTTATTGTAAAACTTTTGTAAATTTTCATTTGTAAAAAACTTCTCATGTTCATCAAAGAAGTCAATTTTTCCATCTTTTATAAATAAAACTTTATATTTTAAGGCATATGCTAAATCAAGATTGTGAGTGATGATAATTTTTTGTTTTAATAAATCACAATTAAAAATCTCAAAAACCTCTTTTAATCTATTTATATCAAGATTTGCTGTAAGTTCATCAAAAATTGTTATTTGTGCATCATGCATAATACTTGATGCCAATAATAAAAGTTGTTTTTCTCCCGAGCTAAAGGCTTTACAATATCTATTTTCTAATTTTTCTAATTTCAATAAAGAGATTATTTTTTTAATTTTTTTATTATCAACTATATCTATACTTGATAATTCTAAAAACTCTTTTAAGGTAACATATTCATCAAAAATTGAGAGTTTTGGTGGAATGTAATTTATAAGTTTTGCTCTTTTTAAATCAGGAATTTTATCTATGTTTTCACCAAATAATTTTACATTATCATTTGATATAAGATTTGATAAAACCTTTGCAAGAGTGGACTTTCCAGCACCATTTTCTCCTAAAATTATTAAATTCTCATTTTGTTTTAAAGAAAATGAAATATCTTTTAAAATAGCACTATTGTAATTATTTATTTCTAACATCTTCTAAAATCTTTCTAAAATCATCTATAAAATATTTTACTCTTTGACTTGGAATTCCTGCGTATTCTTTATCTATTGCATAAATATTATTCTGTTTTGAAGCACTTATTGGTAATTTTGCCCAAAGTTTTTCTATTTCTTTTAACTCTTTTGTTTTGCCCTCATAAAAAGGTGCTAATAAAACTATTATATCTGGATTCATATTAATTATTTTTTCTGTATTTACAACTGGTTGTGCAGAATTTGAAGAATTATAAGCATTTTTATTTCCACTAGCTTTTATAATATCTTCAAAATATAAAAAATTTCCTGTTACATAAATCTGATTTGATAAACTATCTTTTGGACTTATTACTATTAATATTTTTTTATTTTCAACTATTGATTTTAATGAATCTAAACTATTATTTATTCCAGATACAAGTTCTTTTGATTTCTCTTCTTTTTTAAACAATATACCTAATTCTGAAATAGTATTTTTAATATTTTCTATTGTTTTAGTTTTATAAGATAATACTTTTATATTTAAAGCTTGCAAATTTTTTGTTAAATTTTCATCATAATCTTGACCAATTACAATAGTTGGTTTTGCTTCTAATAATTTTTCCAAAGAGATAGAAGAATAGCCACCTATTTTTTTGATATTTTTTGACTCAGCTGGATAATCACAAAAACTTGTATTTGCTACAACAATTTGCCCCTTTCCCAAAGCAAAAACTATCTCATTTATTGAAGGAGAAAGAGTTACAATTCTTTCTTCTCCAAATAAATTTATACAAAAAAGAAGTATAAATAAGAATTTTTTCATATTAGAAATTTGCCTTTAATCCTAGATATGCACTTCGTTCAGCTGTTGCATAACCATCAATAGTTTGATAATATTTATCAAATAAATTGTCTACTTTTAAATATGTTGAAAAAGTTTTATTTATTTCATAATTCACAACTGTATTCCAAAGTGTGTAATTTCCAGTTTGAGCACCTGATTTATTTGATTCATCATATCTATCTCCAACATAATATCCATTTACATTAAAATGAAATTTATCAATTCCATAATAATCAGCTCCAAAACCTATTTGATTTTTTGGTCTTCTTGCTAACTCTTTTTCTTCACTATCTTTTGCACTTAAATGAGTATAATTTAAATTGAATAATAAGTCTTCAATTAACATCTTTGTATATTTTGATTCATAACCTTTAATTGTTGATGTTCCCTCAATATTTTGATATTGATTAGATTGCCAATTAACTAAATTATCAATTTTATTTTCAAAATATGTAAAAGTTAAATCTTTATATGTTGTAGAAACATCTAAACTTTTAATTTTTTCTGGTTCTAAATCTGGATTAGAAGTTCCCCATGGATTTAAAATATTTATAATATTAGGCGCATTATATGCTGTTCCATAATTTGTATTAAATGACAAATCTTCATTTACAGTATATTTAACACCTATTTTTCCAGTATTCTTTGAACCAAAATTACTATAATTATCTCTTCTAAATGATTCACTAATTGCAAAATCACCCAAATAATTTGTATTAATTAAATAAGCTGCTTTATTTATATTATTATCATCATTTGTACTATTATCACCTTTAACATAATCAACATCTGTTTCTTCATGTGATAAACCAACTAAAAAAGTGTCTTTATCAAGATAAGAAATATTATCTGTTAAATCTAATATCTTCGTTTCTCCATCATAATCTCTTACTTCCCAAGAACTTGTAGCTTCTAATTCTTTTTTTTGAAATTTTGATATATCATATTTTAATTTTATATTGTGATTGTTATATTGTTTATTATAATTTATTGAATATAAGTTAGATTCATTATCTGAATGTAAACTTGAATCTGGTGCATTCCAGTCATCATAGGCAACAAAAGAATTTATGTGATTATAATTAAACCCTACGCTATCTGAATCTGTTAAATTATATGCACCTTTGAAATTAACAGTAGTGTTTCTATAACCATCTTTTTCGTAATCATCTACTTTATCTCCATAAAAAACTTGTGAAGAAAAACCATCAGTTAATACTCTATCTGCTGATAATTTTACATTATATTTATTTGTTTTATTAGATACAGACATTCCATATTTTTTTGTTTGGAAACTACCTAGTTCACTATTAAAACTTACATGTGTTCCATTTTGTGCTTCTTTTGTAATAATATTTATAACACCAGCACTAGCATCTGCTCCCCAAACACTTGATTGTGCACCTTTAATAACTTCGATTCTTTCAATATCTGAAATCATTAGATGAGAAAATGCTGCTCCACTTGTATTTGATGGATCTTGATATCTAACTCCATCTATTAAAACTAAAATTCCTTTTGAATCCATACCTCTTAAATATACATTTGAAGTATTCCCCATTCCACCATTGCTAACAAATGAAATTCCAGAAACTGTATTTAACGCTTCGACAACCGTTGAAAAATGTTTTTCTTCTATTTCTTGTTTACTAATAACTTCAACATTTGATGTTACATCTTTAATTGATTGTTCTGATTTTGTAGCACTTGTAACTGTAATAGTTTCTAAACTTTGGGCTGAATAAAGGTTTGTTGTTGCTAGAAGAAAGCTTGCGACTAAGCTTGTAGATATTTTTTTTTGCATTATTAATTTTTCCTAATTTTTATATTTATTGGTTATTTGTTGAATATAGATTTATTGGTTTTAATTGCTTTAATAGCAATAATTTAGTAATTTTTGGCATTGTATTTGACAAAATAGTATGAATCATACAGTTAAAAGATTGCAGTTTTCTGTTAACTGTAGCAGCTAATATTCCAAAAAGACTAAAGTATTTTCTTGTTTTACTAATCATTTTTCCCTCCTTATTAAAATTTAATTTTGATTATTTTGAACTAAATATGACAACTTAAAATTGATTTTGTAGGATCAGTTAAATATTGATAACCTAAATATCCTATATAAAATCCAAAAGCTATTACTAAAATAGAAGCTAATTTTATAAATAAATCTCTAAGATTTGATTGTTTAAAAAGTCCTACAAAAAATCCTAAAGAAAAAAGTGCAGGAACTGTACTTAAACCAAATATTAGCATTACAAAAGCACCCCAAAATGCACTTCCTGTACTTGCAGCTGTTATAGCAAAAACATAAACAAACCCACAAGGAAGCAGACCATTTAACATTCCTAAAAGATAAAAACTAAATAAAGATTGAGAACCTAAAAGTGATTTAAAAGTACTTTGATAAAGTGGTGATTTTGAACAGCTATGCTCTAAAATAGTTAAAAACTTGATTTTCCCAAGAAGTGAAAGTCCAACTAAAATCATCATAAAACCTGTGATTAATAAAAATATTCCACTTGTTGTATTATCAAAAGTTACAACTCCACCAACAAGACCAAATAAAGCTCCAAGAATCATATAAGTTGAAATTCTTCCAAAAGAGTAAAGTAAGTGTGCTACTGCCTGAACTTTTTTTGTCCAATCATTTTTTATTTTAGTACTTGAATATGCAATTACAATTCCGCCACACATTCCAACACAATGACCAAAAGAGCCTAAAAATGCTATTGAAATTATTGTTATTATGCTAATTGCTTCCATTATTTCCTAACAACTCTTTTTTAATATATGGATTTCTTAAATCCTCATTTCTTAAAACTTTTAAAATAACTTCCTCAAAAGATATTAACCCTTCTTGTTTATTTTTAAAAGCTCCAAATCCATGTCCCATAGGAGTTGTATCGGTTCTGTTAAACCATGCATTTCTAGCATTGATATACTCATTTGTATCATTTGTATAAACCCATAAGATTACTTCTTTTTGAAATTTTATATTGTTATACCATAAAGCTAAACAACCAACATCATCAAAAAACCAAGTTTTTCCATCAGGTGAAATTGCTTGAGCTGAATGTTTATCTGAAACTAATGTCATACCACATTGTGTGTCTTGGAAATGATTTGGGATAATTTGAATTGGCTGAAAGGTATTATTTCCTGTTTGAATTACAGTCATTTGCTTTTTATTTGACATAGATAAAAATATTATAATTATTATTGCAATAATTGCAATTAGCGTGAGAGATGGTAAGATTTTTTTCATTGAAACTCCAAAATAGAATTTGTATTATATTCACTTGTATATAAAATTTAGTTTATTGATGGCAAAAAAAAAGGCTTCACATGGGAATTTGTGAAGCCGTATTCAAATCTATTTAAGTGTATAGGATACCAAATAAATGTATTTAGTAGGAGGATTTAATATAAATATCCTATATGCGAAATTCTATCAACTCAATTATTAAAATAAGATAAATTTTATCCTCTTTAATTACTTTTTTAAAAAATTTATTTAATCTTACTTTATATTTTAAATAATATAATACGAATCAATATAAAATAAGGATTAATATTTATGCGTCTAATAATGTTTGATATGGATGGAACGCTTATTGATAGTGGTTTAGCTATTACAAATACAATAAATTATGTTAGAGTTAATTTAGGTTTTGAAAAATTAGAAAAAGATTATATTTTAGAAAAAGTAAATGACCCTGCAATAAATTCTGCGGAGTTTTTTTATGGAACAAAAGAATTTACTCCCCAACAAACAAAACTTTTTGAAGAATATTATAATATTCATTGTTTAACTGATTTAGCTGTTTATGATGGAATTTCAAAATTAATTGATGATTTAAGTAAAGATTTTACCCTTGCTGTTGCTACAAATGCAAATTCTGATTATGCTCATAAAATGCTAAATCATGTTGGGCTTGGTCACCATTTTAAAACTATTTTAGGATATGACAGCGTGAAAAATCCAAAACCACATCCAGAAATGGTAAATAAAATACTTGATATTCATAATATTTCGAGTCAAAATGCCCAATTAATTGGAGATTCACACAAAGATATAATGGCAGCCACAAGAGCTGGAGTTGATTCTGTTTTGGTAAATTGGGGATTTTCAAATCATGAAAAAAATGCCATTGAAACCGTTAAAGAATTAGAGAAAAAAATATTTGATAAATTCAAATAAATTCAAATAAATTTTTAAAAGTTTAGAAAATGTTTGAAAAAATTAAAAAATTATTCAAAAAAGAGACTTTTCCTTGTATTGTTTGGGATGGAAAAATCATGAGATATTTAGATTTAACACAAAAACAAATAGATGAAATGAATAATTCATCAAAATACAAAAACTGGAAAGTCACAAAAAAAGAAGAGTGTTAAAGTCATATAAACTTATATTCACCCTCTTTTAAATCCTCAACCGTAAATCCACCAAAACTAACCCTGTGAAGTGATAGCACCCTATTTCCAACAGCCGCAAACATTCTTTTTACTTGATGATATTTTCCCTCACAAATTTCTAATCTTACATGAGTTTCACCTAAAACTTCAAGAGTTGCTGGAAGTAATGGTTTTTTTTCACCATTTAACATTAATTCACCACTTGCAAAAATTTCTTTTTCATCACCATTTAAAGGAACAGCTAAAGTTGCTTCATAAATCTTTGAAACATCACTTTTTGGGCTTGATAATTTATGATTTAAAGTTCCATCATCTGTAAGAATAATTGCACCTGTTGTATCAACATCAAGTCTTCCAATTGTAGAAATTTTGGGATTTCTTCTATTCCATCTTGATGGAATTAAAGCATAAATCAAGCTTCCAGCATCATTGTGCGAACAGATAAATCCTGATGGTTTATTTAATAAAATTGTAATTGTTTCAGGGTCAAGTGCTTCATTATTTACTTTTATATCATTATGATAAGCTTTTATTGAAGTATCAAAAACTCTTTTATCATTTACACTAAGTTCAAAAATTCGTAAAAATTTTTTAGCTTCACTTCTAGTGCAATATCCTAAACTTGATAGATGTGCATCAATTCTTTTATAACTATTTTGCATATATTAAAATCTCTTTTATTTAAAATTGCTAGATATTAACATCTTTTTCAATAAAATACAAATATGAAACTACTTGATAAAAAAAATAAAATATATTTATTAGATGATAATAACTTTGATTTTCCAACTCTTGACATTATGAAAGATGATTTAGTTGCAGTTGGCGGAGATTTTCATCCTCAAAGATTGCTAAATGCTTACGAAAATGGAATTTTTCCTTGGTATATAGATGACTATAATTATATTCATTGGTTTAGTCCACAAAAAAGAATGGTTTTAAAACCAGATGAAATGAAAGTTTCGAAAAGCTTAAAAAAATCTATTTTGAATAAAAGTTTTATAGTTAAATCAAATGAAAATTTTGAAGCAGTTATAAGAGCTTGTGCTGAGATAAAAAGAAAACATGAAGATAGTACTTGGATAAATGAAGATTTTATTCAAGCTTACAAAAATTTGCATCATTTAGATATTGCTTTTAGTATTGAATGTTATTTAAATGATGAATTAGTAGGCGGACTTTATGGACTTTTAATAGGAAATATTTTTTGTGGAGAAAGTATGTTTTCAAAAGTAACAGATGCTTCAAAAGTAGCTTTTTATCATCTTTGTCAACAAGCCACACAAAATGATATAAAACTTATAGATTGCCAAGTTTATAATGACCACTTAGCAAGTTTGGGAGCTTATGAAATAAGTAGAGAAAAATACTTTGAAATATTAAATGAAAATATTTAATATCTAAAAAATGTTACTTTTTTCTATATTTTTATAAACTAAGTCACTATTTTAATTAATTGCTACGCTCTTACTACTTTTTTGTTTTATAATAGCTCGTATTTCAATAATTATAAGGTAATAAAATGAGTGAAGAAATAAAAAGAGAAAAATCTCTTACAATGACTATGTTAATGACTCCAGATAAAGCAAACTTTTCTGGGAAAAATGTTCACGGTGGTGAAATTTTAAAAATGCTAGATCATGTTGCATATGCTTGTGCAGCAAGATATACAGGAACATATGCCGTAACATTATCAGTTGACATGGTTTTATTTAAAGATCCTATTAAAATTGGTTCACTTGTTACATTTCATGCCTCTGTAAATTATACAGGAAGAACTTCTATGGAAATTGGTATTAAAGTAATTTCAGAAGACATAAAAGATCATACAATTAAAAATACAAATGTTTGTTATTTTACGATGATTGCTGTTGATGAAAATGGAAAACCAGCTGCAGTTCCTAAATTAGATTTAGTTACAGAAGATGACAAAAGAAGATATAACGATGCAATTCAAAGAAGAGAAATTAGAATGTCTTCACGACACGCAAAATAACTATTTTTTACTTCTATAAAAAAAAGGGGAAGATTTTAAAATCTTCCCCTTTTTATTTTTAATATAAAATATATATTAAGCCTCTTTAGACTCAATATATTCTTCATAACTTCCTTTGAAGTCAATAATTGTTCCACCTGGTTGAATTTCAATAATTCTATTTGCAAATGCATCTAATAATTCCCTATCATGAGATACACAAACAACAGAACCTGGATACTCAAGTAAACCCTCACCTAAAGCAATAATAGCTTCTAAGTCTAAGTGATTTGTTGGTTCATCTAAAACTAAGAAATTTCCTTGTTCTAACATGATTTTAGAAAGCATCATTCTATGTTTTTCTCCACCACTACAAGAATTAACCTTTTTCTCTTGTTCTTGACCGTTAAATAACATTCTTCCTAAACAATTTCTAATTTCAGAAATATCAGCATCTCTATCACAGTTTCTTAACCAATCATAAAGTGTAACATCACCTTCGATTATATCAGTTGCATTTTGTGGGAAATATGAGTTTTGAATAGTTGCACCCCATAAAACTTCACCACTATCAGCTTTTAAATTTCCTTCTAAAATCTCACAAATAGTAGTTTTACCAATACCATTTGTACCAATAAGAGCAATTTTATCACCCTTTTCAACTGTAAAATTGATATTATCTAAAACAACTTGATCACCATAAGATTTACAAATATTTTTAACAGTTAATAACTCTTTTCCAACTTCTCTTTTTTGTTTAAAAATAATAGATGGATCTCGTCTGCTTGATATTTGAATTGCACCAATATCAAGTTTATCAAGTTGTTTTTGTCTTGAAGTTGCTTGTTTTGCTTTAGATGCATTTGCACTAAATCTAGTAATAAACTTTTCAAGTTCTTCTTTTTCTTTTAATTTTTTACCAACATCTTTTTCATTTTGTTTTGCAATTAAAGTTGAAGCAATATACCAATCATCATAAGTTCCTGTGAACTCTCTGATTTGTTTAAAGTCAACATCTAAGATATGAGTACAAACTGCATTTAAAAAGTGTCTATCATGAGAAATAACAACCATTGTTCCATCATGATGTTGTAATTGATTTTCTAACCAACCAATAGTGGCAATATCTAAATTATTTGTAGGCTCATCTAAAAATAAAGCATCTGGTTTTGGATATAAAACTTGTGCTAATAAAACTTTAAATTTATCTCCACCTGTTAGTGTACTCATTAAATCTTGATGAGAAGCAGCTGGGAAACCTAAATCTTCTAAAATTCTTGTAATTTTTACATCATACTCATAAGTTGGATCTTCTTCACAACAAATGATTTCAAGTTCAGCTAATCTATCATTTACTTCATCAGTAAACTCTGGACTCATATAAAGTTCTTCTTTTTCTTTTACTGCGTCATGTAATCTTTTATTTCCTAAAAGTACTGCGTCAAAAATTGTATTATTTTCATAAGCAAATTGGTTTTGTGATAGCGTTCCCACTTTTTTACCATTTTGAATTTGTACTTCACCCTCTGTTGCGTCTTCTTGTCCTGATAATATTTTTAAAAATGTAGTTTTACCCGCACCATTTGCACCAATTAAACCATATCTCTTACCAGAATCTAATTTTACATTTATATCTTGAAATAAAACTCTTGGACCAAAAGATTTTTTTAGATTGACAGTTTGAACCATATTATAATTATCTCCATTTATTTTTTTATTTAATGTATTGTATTTGCGATTATATCCTAAAAAATCTATTTAAGACTTAATCAATTCTCTTAAATCTCTTTTTCAAATGCTAGTCTCATAATTTCATCTTCTGTCAAATGTCGCATTCTTGTGTCATCTTCAGGAGGATATTTAATAATTAAAACTTTTGTTTTTAAATCATCTAAACGATATTTTGTTAGATTTTTTATAAGATTATCATTTATCATCTCTTTTGATAAAGTTGATTGTTCAAGCATTTTTGTAATAACATTTTCAAGATTTTTTTTCGTTTCTTCAAATGCTTTTTCTTCATCAGTTAATGAAATATATTGTTTATCTAAATATTTCATTACAAAATCTGCTGGATATTTATAAGTTGTAATTCCTTTATAAACATACTTTTGACATTTAATATTAGGAATATGTACACCTGTAAAAATATATCCAAGTACAGTATTTATACCATCTAACTCTTTTAAAGGATTATGTGAACAAATAAAATCTTCTTTTACGACAGATGGAGAAAATTCTAATGATGCTATATTATTATGTAAAATAATAAAACTTCCTCCAACTTCTTTTGGTCCACCTTTTAGAGAAAATATCTCATTTTTATGGGCCATAAAACTTCCAGTAACTTTTTTGGGACTTCCCTCAAGTGAAGTTAATTCATTATCACCAATATCAAAATCACCCTCTATAATATTGAAATTTAAAGGTAATTTTAATAAGTTTGCTAATTTATCTGCTAGTCTTACATCACCATGAACATTTACTGAATTGTCTTTTAAAATAGTAAAATTCTTTATTTCATGTTTTCTAAGCCATCTACTTATATCATCTACATTTGTAAGTGCAACAATAGGTTTATAAATATGTGAAATAACTTCACTACCTTTATATCTCCATGTTTTTTCTTCTTCATTAAATGTACTTGCAAGATGGTTTAATCTAATATCCGATACTAAATCAAGACCTATTTCATCGGCTACACCATCTAGATCTGTTATATTATTTTTGAAACATAAATAATCTTGCCCAACAGAAACTGGTCCTCCTGATAATCTTTCAATTAAATTTTCAGAACAATCAAAAGTGGCATCAACATATTTTGGACCACCCTTTAAAGTAGCTATTTTATTTGCTGCACATCTAAAAGAACCTTTTACTGTTCTTGGCATCCCTTTTATAGAATCAATTAGGTTGTTAGAACAATCAAAATTTCCTTTAACTTCTTTTGGAGCATAAGATAAATTTTTTAATTGATTATAAGAACAATCAAAGTCATTAACTTCAGTTGGTCCCTCAAAAAGTGAAATCAAACTATTTCTTGAACAATTAAAATCTCCAGTTACTGTTTTTGGACATCCATCAAGTGAAGTTAGACCATTATTACTTATATCAAAAAATCCATCTACTGTTTTAAATTTAACAGGTAATTTTTTTACACTTAACTTTTTGTTTAGATTAACATTCCCTTGTACTGTTATATAGAAATCTTCTGAAATTAGATAATTATTAATAGCATGTTCTTTAAGCCATTTTTCGATTTCTGAGAGAGTATTCATCCTCTACCTTTATTATTTTTATTTAAATTTGTACTATATTTTATCATTTTATATCTTAAAAGATTAATATTAAAGAACATATAAAACATACAAAAAAGCTTTTTATTCCTATATGATTTATTAATTAGATTTTTATTTTCAATTAATAATAAAGGATTAAAAAATGGCATGTAAATGTAAAGATATTTTTAAAATAAGTGAAAAAGAAAGTAAAATTCATTTTATCACGCAGATAAATGAACTAATAATTAAATCTTCAAATCTCCTTGAAAAGATAGGCTTTAAAACTAATAAAATATCTGGAATAGTAACAATTGAAGAAAAAAATCCAAAACTTTTTTTTGAAGAAAATTTTGATTTTTTTAATGTAAATTTTAATGATTTAGAAAAAGAAGAAATAAAAATATTTATAGAAAATGAAGATAATCAACTAAGCCTAGGAACTATATTTTTTGCAAAATCATTTAACAAATATTTACATTTCATAGAAGATAAAAGCTTCTTTGATATAATTGAAAATAGTAGTTTAACAGCACATTTTCAACCTATAATTGATATTCAAACCAATAAAATATTTGCTTATGAAGCTTTAACAAGAGGTGTTTTACCTAATGGTGAACTTATGTATCCTGATGTTTTATTTTCAAAATCTACAAGAAATGATATGAATTTTACTCTTGATAGAATGTGTAGAGAAACAGCTTTAAAAACAACAGCTGTAAAAAAAATAGATGCAAAAGTTTTTATAAACTTTATTCCAACTTCTATTTATGACCCTGAATTTTGTTTAGCTTCTACTGTAAAATGGGCGAAACAATTAGATTTTGATCCAAAGAATATAGTTTTTGAAGTTGTAGAAACTCAAAATGTTAAAGATAAAGAACACTTAAAAAATATTTTAAACTTTTACAGAAAAAAAGGTTTTTTAATTGCACTTGATGATGTAGGAGAAGGATATTCTTCACTTAATATGATAATTGATATTAAACCTGATATTATAAAAGTCGATAGAAATATTATAGAGAATATTGACAAAGACCCAATGAAACAATCAATATATAAAGCATTAAGAACTATTTGTGTTGATAATAATATAAAAATATTAGCAGAAGGAGTAGAAACTCCCTATGAACTTGAAAAAGTAAAAGAAATAGGCGTTGATTACGCACAAGGTTACTATTTTGCAAAACCTAGTTCTGAGATAATTAGAAAAATTGAATATTAAAAAAAAGAACAAGTATGAGACTAAAAGAGCCTGTGAGCCTGTAAAATAACTTATTCTCTTTTCATTTTTTAAAAGCTATGTTAAACACTCAATATTAAAACCATCACTAGCTTGCAAAACTAAAACACTGCAAGCACTTAATATTAATATTTTTATATTAATTTTAAACTCTTTTTTTAACAATTATCACAAATTACCATTATTTTTCTTGTTTATATAAAATTGTAATCTTATTTGATATAGAGATAACTATGTAAGTAAATAGATATAGCCATTATCTCGAGTTTTTTAAATATATTTTAAAAATCTAGAAAAAGAAATTAATAAAATTTAATTTCTTTCATCTTTATTTAATAACTTGATAGTTACTTCTTTTTTACATATTATTTTAACTTAGAAGTTTTTAAATTCTAAGTATGATTTACTTATTGGAATCATTTTGGCATATAGAACTAAAAAACCCACCCACCTTGCACTAAAAACCTAGTATTATACTCAGGTTCACTTACTACATCTTCACCACCTACTAGAGTTGCAACTTGTGCTTTTACAAAGAGTGATTTGTATGATGCGTAGTAACCTATTCCTATATCTTGTAGTGTTCTGCTTTTGAATGATGGAGTTTTACTATTATCTTCCATGGTTGCGTATCCTGCATCATAAAATACTCCTATTTTATGAAAGTATGCTCCTAGAGTTAGTAAAGCTCTTGAGAGTTCTAGATTAAAGAGTATTGCATTTTCTGCACTGTGTTCTCCATCTGGAAATACTTTTACCCCATTGCTTCCACCAATAGACATATCCTCACTTCCATCTAAATTTTTACCGCCTAATACTTTTTGAAGTTGTAGGTTTGTTGAGAGATCAAACTCTGCTGGCAATAGAGTTGACATTCCAATATATGCGTTTAGTTTAGAGTATATACCTTGTGTATTTGCTCCATTAGCATCATTTATTTTTGAGTCACTATCTACAAATTTTAAATCTCCATAAGTAAAAGTAAGCCCTGAATTTATCTGTGAATCAAATCCAAAGAGTTTTTGATCTCTTGTGTAGTTAAGAGCAAGGTTGATAGATTTTGCATCTTTATCACTTGTTATCTCATTTGCTTGGTAATCACTTAAATCTTTTACTGCTAGGGTAGATGAAATTTTAAGAGTTTCTAATCTTGTTCTTATGATTGGGTATGAGAGTGTTGCATCAAGGGTATTAGATGTTCCATATGCATCAAGAGATTCATAGACATCTGTGAGAGCATAATCTGTCTTAGAATAACCTATCTCTGCTCTTAATCCATTTGGCATAAGAGGAATACTATATGCAACTCTACCATTCTTTAGGTCGCTTCCATTACTGATAAGTCCATTTAAAGTAAGTCTATCTCCTAGACCTGCAAGAGAGTTGAGATTTAATCCTGTAAAGAGTCTATTTTTACCTGTATATCTACTTCCATAATTATCACCTAGGATATATCCATCATACCATGGCTTTGCTTCTGTTTTTATTGTAAAGTCAGAAGTTCCCACTTCTTCCCCAGGTTTTACATCTGCTGCTATTACTTTTACACCTGGCATATCGTTTATGATGAGCATTGCACGTTCAAGTGTATTTGTGCTTACTATGTTTGTATCTTTAACATCATCGAGTATGGCTTGAACTATTGGAGTTTTTACATTTGATTTATTATCAAGTATGAATTTACCGTAGTTTCCTTCTATGATTGCTATCTCTACAATATCTTCTTGCATGTTCTGAGCAGGAATGTAAGCACGGGCAACAAAGAAGCCGTTTGAACGGTATGATTTTGTGACAATAGATGCAGCTTCTTGAAGCTGTGCAAATGTTAAATCTTTATTAGTAAAAGATGCGAGAAGTTTTTGGAGTAATGCCTCTGGCATTTGAAGTCCACCTGTGATTTTAAAGCTTTTTACAAAGATTGTTTTTCCGCTTTTATCATCTACCATTACAGGTGCGTACTTTTGAACTCCACCAATCTCTACTAAAGGAGTTACTTTTTTAGGTAAATCTTTTGGAGGTTGAACCTCTCTTTGGATATCACTGCTTGAGGGGATAGAAGCTCCAACTAAAAGTGAAGTTGTAGCTAATGAGAGTGTCACTGCTTTTATGGCTATATTTATTTTTATAACTCTTTTCATCTCTTTATTCCTTATTTACTTTTTTCTTAGCAGTTTTAGTTACATAGAACAGTTGGTCTACATCCTCTGGGAGGTTTACTCCGCCGTTAACAAGGTCTATGATTGAGTTATTTGCAAACGGTACTCTTACATCTTGAGTTGAATCCCCCATAGCCTCTTTTATCTCGCTTAGTGTTACGAGTGAATTCGCCTCTTCACCTTTGGCTGCTGTGGAAGTTATTTGTACACTACCAGTTTGTAACCCAAGATTTGTAGCTAAGTTTGCATTTGTCTGTTGCATCGCTAAAGAAGAAGTTACGCTAGGTGCATTTGCTACTGAGAGATTTACCAAAATATTTGGAACTTGAACTGTAGTTTGTACTCCATTGATTATAGGTGTTAGTATGTCATTTATATTATTTTTCTTTTGAGATACAGGCGGAGTAATCGGTGTTGGTGTTGGCATGGCAGTGATATTTGCTGTCGTAGTAGCTGTTGTGCCTATAAGGTTATAGTTACTTGCATCTGCTCCACCTAGTGCTAATCCAGAGATATTTACAGTTTTACCTTCACCTACATCTTTAGTGTCAAATGCTCCTGTTGCAGATGCTACTGTTAAAGTATCCCCAGTTATTATTCCAGTAAATCCTGCACTTGATGTAACTAAGGTAGCATCAGTATTTCCATTGTAAGTTTTATTTTCTGCTGTTATGGCTGTTATGGCTGTTAAATCTTTTTTATTGATAGTGAGTTTTCCATCTGTACCCGATGCAATTGTTAGAAAATCACTATTTGAAGCAACTTTTATACTACTATATGTTCCTGCGTTTTTATAGCCAGTTACATCTGCACTATCTTTTTGAAATTTATAGGCATTTATAAATGAGTAGTCAGCTCCAAATACATTTGTATAAAAGTCACTTAGATTTTGAGTATTGCCATTGTAAGTTGTTGTTTTATCACTTAGGGTATAAGATAAACTTAATGGTGAGATTGCCCATTTGTAAGTATCGCCAACTTTTTTAAGTATTGGTGTATTAGATGTAACACTATTATCTACTACTATATCCCATGAAGCATCTTTATACATTTGACCATAACTCATCTCTTTTGTGGTTTTTCCGACTCCTCCTGCTGAAGTTATTTGTCCTGTGGTCTGAGTATCCCAAAAGCTGCTAGAGATAGTAGAATTAGCGTTGTGCCCAGCAAGCCCACCAAAATGATCCGTTCCACTCACGACTCCTGTCGCATAAGTTTTGGTGATGGCAGAACCACCCATATTCATCCCGACAAGCCCACCGACATAATCACTTCCAGTCACCGCACCAGTTGCATATGCATTGGTGATAGAGCCACCCTCAGCTCTTCCAACAAGTCCACCGGCATAATCACCAGTTGCAGTTACACTTTCTGTTGCATAGCTGTTTGCGATAGTTCCATTAGTAAATCCCACGAGTCCGCCAATATATGTGGTACCATTTACACTTCCCCCAGTAGTATAGCTATTTGTGATGTTTGAATGATAAGCAAATCCCACAAGCCCACCGACCCTTTCTTGACCCGTTATATTGACATTCATAACACCAATATTTTGTATCGTGGCACTATCTGTTTGTCCAAATAGTCCTACATAATTTTGTACAGGCTTATTGATATGTACATTTGAAACCGTATGCCCAAGCCCATCAAACTTCCCCTTAAAATAATAAGAACCATATCCTATAGGTGTCCAGTTATTAGTTCCGCTTAAACTTAAATCTATACCCAATACATAGTGCTTTGAAGTGTCATTAAGAGTCATGCCTTGCATTGTCGCTGAATCAGTTACTACTGTCCATGTAGTTTCAGTTACATCACTTGTTTTTTTGGTAAAGAAGTTCTCTCCTGCAGTTAAATTGACTTTTGCATTGATATGATAGTCTCCACTATCTCCATAATATAATGCAAGTTTTCCAGCTGCATTACTTGCGGTGATATCTGCATTAATATAAATATTGTTATCAGCATTAAGCGTCAACTTTTGTGCAGTTGCCCAAGTTATAGCAGAGTTGACATTGATATTTCCATCACTGCCAGTACCCGCACATGTTACACCAGTGCATGCGCCATTTGTTGTAATGGTTACATTTCCAGTTCCAAGTGCAGTTTGAATGGCTGTTGCCAAAGTAGAATCTATTGTAACATTTACAGGGTCAATCAACCATTCACCTGCTTTTATATTTGCACCTAAAAAGTCAAAATATTTTCCAGAAGTTTCCACAAATCCATCTTTTGCAATGATAGTTCCGCCAATCTTTGCCGTTCCACCATGAGCAAAAAGCTCTACATGTGACTTAACATCATCAATTGAATTCGCTTCAATAATTCCACTATTATTTACCACACCTTTTAAAAGTTCATCAACCGCATTTGTAGTTAAATAAATCTCTCCCCCATCAGCAAGAACAGCACCTTTATTTTCTACAACTGCATCAAGTACACCTTTCTCTACTGTTAAAGTAACAATTGAGTTTCCGTTTAGATTTATGGTAGCTTCAGAAGCTCCAGTTAAATGAACACTTCCTTTATACGCTTTGATAGTTCCATCGTTTTGAACAGTGTTTGCTAACATGGCAACATATCCGTTATCACTTGATTCTATGGTTCCCATGTTGATAACTGAGGCTGAACTCTCTCCTGTAAACTTGTAGTTTCCTGCGTTGAAATCTGCATCTGAGATATTTTTAGTTGTAGCTAAAAGTCCTGCTGTGTTTATTGAAGCAGTTGAGTTGAATAAAACACCATTAGAGTTTAAAATCCAAACTTGACCATTTGCGTTTAAAGCACCGTCAATAACACTTCTCTCATTTCCGACAACTCTGTTTAAAGTGATAGCATTTACATTTGGTTGAGCAAAGTTTACAGTTTCATTTTTTGCTATTGAGAAGTTTTGCCAGTTGATGGTAGCTTTGTTGGTACTTTGGGTTATATTAGTGGTGGCACCACTTTGAGAGATGTTTGCACTTCCGCTTGTGACTACTCCGCCTGAGGGTGAAGCTGAGAGGATTGTCACGCTTCCTACTAAAGCAGAGACGACTAAACTAATCTTTCCCCCTTTGCGAATGCGAAATTGTGAATTGTAGTCTGGGCTATATTTCATTTTAAATTCCTTTTCAAACATTTCTTTTAATTATTATAACTAAATTGATTAACTCTGTGTCTTGAGTAATAAAGCATATTTGATAGAATTACTGACAAATATTAAGTTAAACTTACAAAAAATAGATACAAAAATTCTTTTAATCTGAGTATTATATAAAAAACAAAAAGGTTGGCTTATGAAAACTATATTTAAAAGCACTCTCATTTTATTAATGATTTTACTTTTTACCTCTTGTTCTACAAAAAATCCACCATTACAAACTGTAGAAAAAGTTGATTTAAACAAATATCTTGGAACTTGGTATGAAATAGCAAGATTTGAACACTTTTTCGAAAGAGATTGCAAAAATGTTACCGCGAATTACTCAATGTTGGATGATGAAACAATAAAAGTAACAAATAGATGTACAAAAATAACTACAAATGAAAAAAGTGAAGCACAAGGTCAAGCCCATGCAATAGATGAAACAAATAGCAAACTAAAAGTTAGTTTTTTTAGACCATTTTATGGTGATTATTGGGTTTTAATTTTAGATAAAGATTATAATTATGCAGTTGTGGGAACTCCATCAAGGGAGTATTTGTGGATCTTATCAAGGGAAAATAAAATTCCTGCTTCTGTGAAAAATGAGATTTTACAAAAACTTCCAACTTTAGGATTTGATACTTCAAAACTAATTTGGACTATTCAGGAATAACTATGTATTTTGAAAAAAAAGATAGTGTAAAACTAGATTTTACAAAAAAACCTAAAAAAGAAAATAAAAGTTTAGAAGAGCTAAAAGAAGAGGATTTAAATCGTCTAATCGAGATGGCATGG